>JACCDH010068939.1_pt1 | contig 26832 bp, 20 predicted proteins | sample 7442481 | NCBI WGS metagenome assembly JACCDH01 (sample SAMN15323433, study PRJNA562643) | freshwater metagenome | isolation source: river surface water | place: USA:Blue River Watershed | collected 2017-08-15 | reverse complement strand
TGCGTCGAATCCCCGGCAGGATGCTGCCATTCGATGCGCGGGTGATCAGCGTATTGCCGCGCACAATGAATGCGGAGGAAGTCACGCCCTCGGTGACTACGCCATCGTCGATCATCCAGCCCTCGAAACCACCCCGCTCCACCGCCATCTGCTTGGACATGCATTGCGCCAGCAGATTCACCGACTTGATATCGCGCCGCTTCCAGCGCAGATCCGGCACCGAGACGACCGCTACACCGGCAACGGCCAGCGGATGATCGATGACGCGGCGGGATACACCCCAGGCGACCAGACTCTTCTGTGAATGCTGAGGAAAAGCAAAGTCGCGCTCTGCTACCCCTCGGGTAATCTGCAGATACACATAGCCTTCCTGGAGACTGTCACGCACCAGCAACTCCTCGAGAATGGCGATGAGCTCTTCCCGGGTGCAAGGCCAACCGATGCCAGTACTATGCAAACTACGATCCAATCGTTCCAGTGCGTGCTTCTTGTCCATCAGCCGCTGTTGAATGACCGGGATAACCTCGTACACCCCGTCACCAAACACGAAGCCTCTGTCGAAGACAGAAATGCGGGCGGCCTCGGCCGGCACGAACTCGCCGTTCACGTAGACCGTCCTGTCGGCGATCCCTATTCCCGATGCGGCAGCAGACATGGCAACTGCTCCCTGTTCTGTGAGTGATGAGCGAGCATACCAATATTGCCGAACCGGGAGTAGAGAATATTCCGCCGCCGTGCCGGCAAAAAAAATCCCGCTGATGCACGAGGCCGCAGCGGGATTATTCTTTTCAACAGCAGAGTTCTGGAACCCAGGAATTAAACCTTGGACGCCTCGTACTCCGCTCTGTCTTCGTCGGTGATTTCCTTGATGCTCAGCTTGATGCGGCCGCGTGCGTCGAGGTCTGTCACTTTGACCAGCACTTCCTGACCTTCAGTCAGATACTCGTTGATGTTCTCAACGCGATCTGAGGAGATCTGGGAAATGTGCACCAGGCCATCTTTGCCCGGCAGAATGGTGATGAAGGCACCGAAGTCCACGATGCGAGCCACTTTACCCATGTACAGTCTGCCCACTTCCGCTTCGGCAGTGATGCTCAGTACACGTGCGATAGCCGCGTCGCGTGAGGTCGCGTCTTCGCCATAGATGCGGATGTTGCCATCGTCATCGATGTCGATCGAAGCACCAGTCTCTTCAGTGATAGCGCGAATGACTGCGCCACCCTTGCCGATCACGTCACGAATCTTGTCCGGATCGATCTTCATCATGGCCATGGACGGTGCATTCTCGGAGACCGAGGCACGCGGCTTGGACATCACTTTGTTCATCTCACCCAGAATGTGGATGCGGGCTTCTTGCGCCTGATGCAGAGCGATTTCCATGATCTCTTCGGTGATGCCCTGAATCTTGATGTCCATCTGCAGTGCAGTCACGCCATTGGCGGTACCCGCTACCTTGAAGTCCATGTCGCCCAGGTGGTCTTCGTCACCGAGAATGTCGGTGATGACGGCGAAGCGATCGCCTTCCTTGATCAGACCCATCGCAATACCGGCCACGGGAGCGGTGATCGGGACACCGGCATCCATCAGGGCCAGTGAGCTGCCGCACACGGACGCCATGGAGCTGGAACCATTGGACTCGGTGATCTCGGAAACCACGCGAATCGCGTAGGGGAACGAATCTTCAGAGGGCATTACAGCCTGCACACCGCGCTTGGCCAGTTTGCCGTGGCCGATTTCGCGACGCTTGGGGCCGCTCATCATGCCGGTTTCACCGACGCAGAAAGGTGGGAAGTTGTAGTGCAGCATGAAGGATTCCTTGCGAGAACCTTCCAGGCCTTCGATCAGTTGTGCATCACGCACTGCACCCAGAGTGGTCACGACCAGTGCCTGAGTTTCACCACGGGTGAACAAGGCGGAGCCGTGAGCCTTCGGCAGTACGCCAGTCTCGATGGAGATCGGACGCACGGTGCGAGTGTCACGACCGTCGATGCGCGGGGCGCCGTCGATGATGCGGTTGCGCACCACTTTCTTCTCGAGAGAAGCAAATACACCAGCAACCTCTTCGGCACTGACGCCAGTGTCGGCATTGGCGAACTGCGCAACAGCTTGTTCCAGCAACGCAGCAAGAGTGTCGTAACGCTGCATCTTGTCGGAGATCTGGTAGGCAGAACCGATGCTGTCGGCGAATGCCTGCTTCAGACCTGACTGCAGCGCCTCGTTAACAGGCGCGACTTCCAATTCCCAGGCCGGCTTGCCAGCTTCGGCTTTGAATTCAAGGATGGCGTCGACAACGACCTGCATGGCCTCGTGGCCGAACAGAACGGCGCCCAGCATCTGATCTTCGCTCAGTTGTTTGGCCTCGGACTCCACCATCAACACTGCAGAACGGGTACCCGCAACCACCATGTCCAGAGCAGAGGTTTCGAGCTGCTTTACATCCGGGTTGAGGATGTAGCCATCTTTCAGATCGTAACCTACACGGGCTGCGCCCACAGGCTCGAGGAACGGCATGCCGGAAATGGCCAGTGCTGCAGAAGCGCCGATCAAAGAAGCGATATCCGGATCCTGATCCTTGCTCGCGGAGATGACAGTACAGACGACCTGCACTTCATTACGGAAATTCTTGGGAAACAGCGGTCTGATGGGACGGTCAATCAACCGTGAAGTCAGCGTCTCTTTCTCGGTAGGGCGGCCTTCGCGCTTGAAGAATCCACCAGGAATCTTGCCGGCTGCGTAGGTCTTCTCCTGGTAATTCACAGTCAATGGGAAAAAGTCTGTTCCCGGTTTGATCTGTTTCTTGCCCACAACAGTTGCCAGTACCTGGGTGTCTCCCATGGTCACAACAACGGCACCTGTGGCTTGTCTGGCAATCTTGCCAGTTTCCAGCGTCACGGTGTACTGACCGTACTGGAAGGACTTTCTTACTATATTGAACATACTCTATTCCTGTGTTTTTATTTTGACCCCGGCACCATTGCAATGACGTCCTTGTCAAACAAGGTCTCTCTATATCATCTCTTCATTTCCGACTTACTACTTAACAACTGCTTTTTGCGGTACAGCCTTGCGTACAAAATCAACGACGCAGATTCAGCTTCTTGATCAGATCGGCATAACGATCGGAATTTTTGCCCTTCAGGTAGTCGAGCAATTTACGACGGCTGTTAACCATGCGGATCAGACCACGACGTGAATGGTGATCATGCACGTGCTCTTTGAAGTGAGCCTGCAGGTGGTTGATGTTTTCGGTCAACAGAGCTACCTGTACTTCGGGTGAGCCGGTGTCGCCTTCACTCTGGGCGTACTCTTTTACAATTGCTGCTTTCTGTTCTGGTGTTAAAGCCATTTTCTCTTCTCCTAATATGCGTTGCGATTAAATAACCGATCACGCCAATCGTGAACCGGCCTTTGTTGCTGACATCCCTGCCAAACCAGCGTCACCATGCATATTTATAGTGATCTGGTACTTTCCTTTTAAACCTTTACGTCTTTAAAACTCTACGTCTTTAAAACTTTAGTGCCCGGTCGCGAACAGACGCCGCGGCGCCACTCTTCCGTCATCGAGCATGATTCCGATGCCGATGAATTCATCCTCGTCATAAAGACGCACGAGCCCCGAATCCGGCAAATGCCTGACCAATACTGCCTGGCCCTGCTTTACATAATCTGCTGTCACTGACGGCAGCACGACTCGCGGCAACTCTGCCACTGCCTCGTCGGCTGGCACCAGGAACTGGTCAATCGCGGCCAGACCGCCCGCCTCCTTCGCTTCCCGCAGGCGTTCAATGCTAACACATTGACTCTCCACGAAGGCACCTGCCTGCAGACGACGCAGCTCTGTGACATGAGCGCCGCAGCCCAGGGCCTCGCCTAGATCGTCCGCAATCGAGCGCACATAGGTGCCCTTGCTGCACAAGATTTCCAGCTCCAGCGTCGTGCCGTCGCCATCTTCTGTGTAGCTGAGCAACTCCAGCACGTAAATGGTGACCGGGCGCGCCTGTCTTTCAATTTCCTGCCCAGCGCGAGCCAGCTTGTAAAGGGGCGTACCCTGATGCTTCAGCGCCGAATACATCGGGGGCGTCTGCTCGATGTCGCCGCGAAACTGCTGCAGTTCTTCCAGTACACGCTCGCGTGTCACGCCGGCGACGGAGCGCTCGCTGATCACCGCGCCTTCGGAATCAGCGGTATCGGTTCTGACACCAAGCTTCACCCTGGTCCGATAGCGCTTGTCCGAATCCAGCAGGAACTGGGAAATCTTGGTGGCTTCACCAAAGCACAACGGCAAAACACCGGTCGCCAGAGGATCGAGAGCGCCGGTATGGCCAGCCTTTTCCGCCTCAAACAAGCGCTTCACTTCCTGAAGACAGGCGTTGGAGCTTGCTCCCTTCGCCTTGTCGAGCACGATGATGCCGGTGATATCACGGCCGCGCTGTCTACGTCGCTGCGTCAAGCACTGCTCTCCTGCCACACCTTGTCATCAGGAGTGGTGCTGGCTGTCCGCCGCCAGTGCGCGATCGATCAGTGAGGACAGGTACTGACCACGGGCCACACTCTCATCGTAGTGAAAGGTCAGCCTGGGCGTGATGCGCAGGCTGAGCCGACTGGCCAGCAGCGTGCGCAGGTACCCTGCCGCGTTATTCAGCGCCTTGATGCTCTCTTCGATCTCCAGCTTGTCCAGCGGGCTCGCCTGTTGCAGGGTAACACCGGGGGCCAACCCCGACACGCCATCCACAGAGCCCATGACGGTGACGTACACATCGGCATAGGCGAGATCGCGACTGACTTTCACGCCGGTCACGGACACCATGCCGACACGCGGGTCACTGACCTCTGCCTGAATCAGCACGGCCAGCTCACGCTGAAGCTGGTCGGCGACCTTCTGTACTCTCGGTGATACTTTTGCCATGCGTTTCTTCCCGACCTTCGACAGGGCGACTCGTTATAACGTGCGTGCAATCGCGGTGGTCTGATAGACCTCGATCTTGTCGCCAATCTGCACGTCGTTGTAGTTCTTCACGCCGATACCGCACTCCATGCCCATACGCACAGAAGAGGCTTCGTCTTTGAAGCGACGCAATGACTCCAGCTCGCCTTCGTAGATCACCACGTTGTTGCGCAATACGCGGATTGGCTTGTTGCGATGCACTGTTCCCTCTATCACCATGCTGCCAGCGATCTGGCCGAACTTCGGTGAATTGAAGACATCGCGCACTTCGGCAACGCCCAGAATTTCCTCGCGCATTTCCGGTGACAACATGCCGCCGAGCACCGCTTTTACGTCATCAATCACGTTATAGATGATGTTGTAGTAACGCAGTTCCAGCCCTTCGCTTTCAATGATCTCACGCGCACTCTTGTCTGCACGGACGTTGAAGCCGATGATGCGGGCTTTCGAGGTGGCAGCCAATTGCGCATCAGTCTCGGAGATGCCACCGACACCCGCAGACACAATGTTGACCTTCACTTCGTCTGTGCCGAGTTTGTGCAGCGAAGACACGATGGCTTCCAGCGATCCACGCACGTCGGTCTTGAGGACGATGTTCATCACGCCCACATCGGCGCGACCGATACCGGCGAACATGGACTCCACTTTGTTGTTCTGCTGCAGGGCAACCTTGTTGTCCTTGTGACGCTCGCGACGGAACATGGCCACTTCCTTGGCCTTCTTCTCATCAGCGACCACGACAAATTCGTCGCCCGCTTCCGGCACACCATTAAGACCCAGAATCTCCACGGGAATCGACGGCCCTGCCGATTTTACTGACTGACTCATTTCATCGATGAGCGCGCGCACACGGCCATACTCATGACCGACCAGCACAACGTCACCCACTTTAAGCGTACCGTTCTGCACCAGAACAGAGGCCACCGGACCGCGTCCTTTGTCGAGACGCGATTCGATCACAACGCCCTTGCCAGGCACGTCCACAAACGCTTTCAGCTCCAGAATCTCTGCCTGCAGCAGGATTGCTTCCAGCAAATCTTCGATGCCTTTACCAGTGTGCGCGGACACTTCGACGAACTGAGTGTCGCCACCCCATGCATCGGAAATGACGCCAAGGTTGGCCAGTTCGCTGCGCACTCGATCCAGATCAATATTGGGTTTGTCGACCTTGGTGATGGCGACCACCATTGGCACGCCGGCTGAGCGGGCGTGTTGAACGGCTTCTTCCGTTTGCGGCTTCACGCCATCATCGGCTGCGACCACCAGCACCACGACGTCAGTCGCCTTGGCACCGCGTGAGCGCATGGCGCTGAAGGCAGCGTGTCCCGGCGTGTCGAGGAAACAGATCATGCCGCGCTCGGTTTCCACGTGGTAGGCACCGATATGCTGGGTAATGCCACCGGCCTCATGAGCCACTACACTGGCCTTGCGAATATAGTCGAGCAGCGAGGTCTTGCCATGGTCGACGTGACCCATCACAGTCACAACAGGAGCTCGGGAGAATGACTCCGCACCCTCGTCATAAGTAATCGATTCGTACAGGCTCTCTTCGATCGCATCTGCAGAGACGAACTTGGCGGTGTGACCCATTTCTTCGACGAGCAACGTGCTCGTGTCCTGATCAAGCACCTGATTGATGGTCGCCATGACGCCCATCTTGAACAGCATCTTGATCACTTCAGCGGACTTCACCGACATCTTTTGCGCAAGATCAGTGACGGAGTTCGCCTCACCAATGGTGATCTCTCTGGAGATGAACTCAGTGGGCTTCTCGAAGCCATGCTGCTTGGTGGCACGTGACTTCTTGCGGCCACCGCGACGGCCACGACCACCCTCGCCATACTCGCTGTCTTCCAGCACAAAATCATCCGCCACGCGGGCTTTGCCCTGCTTTCTGGCAGGCGCCTTGTCTTTCTTGCGGAAAGCGTTCTTGTCGTCGTCCTTGTCTACGGGGGCGTCCTTCTTGACGCCCTTGGCTGGATCAACCTTGGCGGCAGGAGCAGGACGACCACGGGTTTCCGCTGTTTCAGCCACTTTAGTTTCGGCTGGGGCGGCTACTGCAGCGACATCGGCTGCGGGAGTTGCCACTTCGACCTTCGGAGCTTCGGGCTGCGCAACCATTTCCTGCTGTTGCACCGCAGCGTCGATCTGCGCGGTAAATTCCTGATCATCCGGCAACGCTTCATCATGACGCTCGCCAGCCTCTGGACTGCCGTCCTTTTCAGGCAACAGCTCACTTCGCTTCACGTAGGTGCGCTTCTTGCGCACCTCAACAGCGATGGTCTTGCCGCGTCCATGATTGGAAGCAGACTTCAGTGTCTCGACTGTCTTGCGCTTGAGAGTAATTTTCTTGGGGGCGCCATCGGTCGCCTCCCTGTCGCCATGACTGCGGCGCAGGAACAGCAAGAGCGTATTCTTGTCCTCATTCGATATGGGATCATCCACCTTCGTGTGAGGCAGACCCGCTTCTTTGACCTGGGAAAGAAGTTTCTCTACGGAAACCCCGACCACTTTGGCGAGTTCACTGACTGTAACATCTGCCATTTAAGATACTCCTGATTACTCTTGCCGCTAAACCCGATTGCCTGTCTTCTAACGCTTCGTTGTACGAGAGTTATTCGAACCAGGGCGCTCGAGCCGTCATAATGAGCTTACCGGCACGCTCTTCGTCCATGCCTTCTATATCCAACAATTCGTCTACTGACTGTTCCGCCAGATCTTCCATGCTCAGCACGCCCTTTCTGGACAGCGCCAGCGCAAGCTTCTCATCCATGCCTTCCATCGAAAGCAGATCATCTGCCACATTCGCACTCGAGAGTCCTTCTTCAGAGGCAATCGCCTGAGTCAGAAGCGCATCTTTCGCACGGTTGCGCAACTCATTGGCGATATCCTCATCGAATCCGTCAATGTTGATGATCTCGTCGAGCGGCACATAGGCGATTTCTTCGAGTGACGTGAAGCCTTCGTTGACGAGCACCTCGGCGATGTCTTCATCCACATCCAGCTTCTCGACAAACATTTCCACAAAGCCACTGGTCTCCTGCTGCTGTTTTTCAACGGCGGCGGCAACACTCATGACATTGATGGTCCAGCCAGTCAGCTCGCTGGACAGTCTTACGTTCTGACCATTACGCCCGATCGCTTGCGCCAGATTATCTTCCTCCACGGCGACATCCATTGTGTGGCTGTCTTCATCGACGATGATGGACGCCACTTCGGCAGGTGCCATTGAATTGATAACCAACTGCGCGGGATTATCGTCCCACAGAATGATGTCAATGCGCTCGTTCGCCAGTTCATTGGAGACTACCTGCACGCGCGAACCGCGCATGCCCACACAGGCCCCAACCGGATCAATACGGCCGTCATTGGTACGCACTACAATCTTGGCTCTGGAGCCCGGATCGCGCGCCGCAGCCTTGATCTCGATGACTTCTTCAGCGATTTCCGGCACTTCAATCTTGAACAATTCAATCAGCATGCCCGGCGCAGTTCTGCTCAAGAACAATTGCGGGCCACGTGGCTCCGAGCGCACATCCAGCAACAAGGCGCGAATGCGATCGCCGACGCGGAAATTCTCTCGCGGAATCATGTGCTCGCGCGCCAGTAGCCCTTCGGCGTTTCCACCCATATCTACCAGAACGCTCTCCCGGGTGACCTTCTTGACAGTACCGGAGATCAGCGAGCCGATCTTGTCGCGGTACTCGGCAATGATGATGTCACGTTCCGCTTCGCGCACTTTCTGCACAATGACCTGCTTGGCTGTCTGTGCCGCAATACGACCGAACTCGATATTGTCGATATGCTCTTCCCACACACCGCCCGCTTCCAGCTCAGGATTTTTCTCCTTGGCTTCTTCGACAGTCAGCTGAAAACCCTTGCCTGTATAGTCTTCGTCGTTGACGATGCTCCAGACCTTGAAGGTTTCATACTCGCCGGTCTTGCGGTCGACACGGACACGACAATTCATGTCATCATTTTCATAAAATTTCTTGGTCGCAGTTGCCAGCGCGGACTCAATGGCTTCGAAAATTACTTCGCGCGATACGCCTTTCTCATTGGAGACAGCGTCCGCAACCAACAAAATTTCTTTACTCATCATAATCGTGTCACCTTACCAAAGAGGTCATCATTCCATTTTGGATAAATCTGCAGGACCCATACCGTTCCGAACCGGATAGATTCTTCCGAGATCCGCTCAGAACACCAGATTTGCCTTGTCAATGGCTGACGCAGGGAGCACATACTCCTTGTCATCAACCAACAGGCGGACAGCGTCCACCTCTACCTTCTGTATTACACCCTTGAATTTTCTACGCCCCTCCAATGGGGAGCGCAGGCGCACTGTCACTACACTGCCGACATAGCGCTCAAACTGGCCAAGCTCAAACAGGGGGCGATCCATGCCAGGCGAAGACACCTCAAGCGTATACTCTCCCGCTATGGGATCTTCCACATCAAATATGCCACTGATCTGACGGCTCACTTTCTCGCAATCGTCAATCGTGACACCGTCATCGCCTTTGTCGATGTAAACCCTCAGGACGCTGAAACGCCCCTGGACAACATGCTCCACGCCCCACAGCTCCAGCCCTAAAGCCGTTACCGTTGGCCTGATCAAATCAGAAACCAGAGCAATACTGTTACTCAACACCAGCTCCCTGCACCGGACGGCGCAAAGCAAATCGCACAAATAAAAAATGGGCCAGCGGCCCACTCCTGAAATACATTTTTTTGCACCGGGATCACCTTCCGTGAGACCGATGTGGAGCATAACAGCCCGGCATTACTGCAGTCGCTTCGAACACCTGCGCGGGACCAGAGGCCCGGACGCAAAATTCGCGCCTAATAAAAAGCCCCTAATGGGGCTTTCTTTAAAACATCTATTGCAATCTTCTTGCTAACAGACAGAGTCACGGACTTACTCAAGACACCGACATCTTGTGCCAAACTCTGGAATTGGTAGCGGGGGCAGGATTTGAACCTACGACCTTCGGGTTATGAGCCCGACGAGCTGCCAGACTGCTCCACCCCGCAACAAATCATAAAATCTTTGATTTACTACGATTCTCCCTGCAATCCTGCTGACTCACTGGCGTGTACAGTCAACAATCTACTTCGATTCACAGGGGCACGAATTGTACAGAGGCATTAGCGCTGCGGTCAAGCAAGAAGCCTGATTGGCGACAAATAAAACAATCGCCAAAGTTATTAACCTACCGCATTGCACTCCACAATCCGTACATTTTCAATTGGTGCCGAAGGCGAGACTCGAACTCGCACGACCATGGGTCACTACCCCCTCAAGATAGCGTGTCTACCAATTCCACCACTTCGGCGCACATTGAAAACTCTTGCATCGCGGCATCCGGCCGCACAACCATCACTCCGATAATATTGATCAGTTGCCTGCCGGCACCGCTGGCGCAGTGTCGTTCACTACCGGCACATCCGCAGCTCCAGAGACCGGCTGACCAGCATCTACCTGAGGGACATCCGTCAGAGGAGCCACTGGCTGACTCAGCAAATCCGGATTCACGATGGGCAACCCATCAATGATCCCGGCACTGGTGTTCTGCTTGGCATAGATAGCGAGAGTCAGACTGGTGATAAAAAACACAGTCGCCGCGATCGCAGTTGAGCGTGTCAGGAAGTTTCCAGAGCCCGCGCTGCCAAATACTGTTTGTGACGCGCCGCTGCCGAAGGCCGCACCCGCATCCGCACCCTTGCCCTGCTGCAGCAATACCAGGCCGATAATGGCAATTGCAGCTATTACGTGCACTACTACAACTATCGTTTCCATCTTCAGCTCACACTTTTGCAAATCGTTATAAATTCATCGGCCTTCAGGGAAGCACCACCCACCAGCCCACCATCGATATCAGACTGGGCGAAAAGCTCGCGGGCATTTCCCGCATTGACGCTGCCACCGTAAATGATACGAATCTGTCCTGCCACTTTGGCACTGCGTCTCGCCATCAATTCTCTGATGAACCGATGCATCTCCTGCGCCTGTCCTGCACTCGCCGTACGTCCGGTGCCAATTGCCCAGACCGGCTCGTAGGCAATGACCGCATCAGCCATCGCAGCCACGCCTGAGTGCTCGAGAACTGCATTCAATTGCGCCGCCACCACTTCTTCAGCTCGCCCCGCCTCTCGCTCGTCAAGCGTCTCCCCAAGACACAGTATCGGCCTCATCGAGTGTCGCAACACGGCAGAGAATTTCTCGGCAATTATTGCATCGGTCTCACCAGCCAGCTGTCTTCGTTCCGAGTGCCCTATGAGCACATAGCGAACGGAGAAATCTGCCAACATCGGACCAGCCACTTCTCCGGTATAAGCTCCGCAGGGTTGGCTGTGCACATTTTGCGCGCCAAGCTGCCAGTCACTGCCATCAAGCAACTGTTGACACATTTGCAGATACGGCGAAGGAGGGCAAACCACCAAATCGACAGCGTCAAACCCGAGCCCTGACTTTCTGATTAGCGCCTGCAACAAGTCAGCAATTGATTCTCTGGAGCCGTGCATTTTCCAGTTTCCAGCAACCAGGCTGCGGCGCATTCACATTACCTTGTGCAGAGAGTACAGAGGATGACATCTGACATCGGGAAAACGGGGCGCCAATATAACCAAGTTGCCCTGCGCTTGCAACCTCGCGAAACCGCTTGCTGTCGCTCTGCCAAAAATCATCAGGACACCTGGGCGGCAACCTGGTCGGCAAGCTCTCTGGCGAGCTGCGCCACCAGTGCGGCATCTTCACCCTCTACCATTACGCGCACCACGGGCTCTGTCCCCGAAGGACGCAACAATACACGCCCCTTTCTGCCCAGCCGCCCCTCAACCGCAGCAACTGCAGCGACAACTGCTGCATTATTGGCAAGGTCTGGCTTACCGGCGACGCGCACGTTGATCATGGTTTGCGGAAATTTGCTCATTTTGTTGCGCAGCTCGTAGAGCGATGTATTGCAACTGACTACCGCATAGAGCGCCTGCAGGGCGGAAACTATACCATCGCCGGTACTGGCCACATCCAGACAAATTACATGCCCTGATGACTCGCCGCCCAATTGCCAGCCGCGCTCCTTGAGCGCTGACATCACATACCGATCGCCGACACTGACTCTAGTAAAGGGAATATCCAGAGCTTCCAGACCAAGCTGCAGCCCCAGGTTACTCATCACGGTTCCTACCACACCGCCAAATCCGACATTGCGGCGGCGACGGTCCCTGGCGATGACGTACAGTATTTCATCACCATCGACGATGTTGCCAAGGTGATCGACCATGACCACGCGATCACCGTCGCCATCGAATGCAATGCCCAGATCGGCCTTTTCGGCGAGCACTTCGCGCACCAGTCGCTCAGGGGCAGTCGAGCCGCAACCATCGTTGATATTGAGGCCGTCGGGAGACGAGCCAATAATCTTCACGGTCGCGCCGAGCTCCATGAATACATTGCCAGCGATGTTGTAAGTCGAGCCATGCGCGCAGTCGACTACAATCTTCAAGCCGGTAAGCTTGATGTCCGATGGAATGGTGCTCTTGCAATATTCTATGTAGCGCCCCCCGGCGTCATTGATACGCGATGCCTTGCCGATGAACTGCGAATCGACAGTGGTAATCTCGCGCTCAAGGTATTCCTCTATGGCGAATTCAATCTCATCCGGAAGCTTGGACCCATCACCCGAGAAAAACTTGATGCCGTTATCGTGAAAGGGATTGTGGGATGCACTGATGACTATCCCCGCTTGCGCATGAAAAGTGCGGGTCAGATAGGCAACTGCCGGGGTAGGCATGGGGCCGAGCAAATTGATGTCCACGCCAGCGGCGGTGAGACCCGCCTCCAGGGCGGCCTCGAACATATATCCGGAAATGCGGGTATCCTTGCCAATCAAAATCTTGCTGCGCCCGCGATCGGTTTTGGCAAACACCTTACCTGCCGCCCAACCCAGCTTCAGCATGAAATCCGGCGTAATTGGATGCTCACCGACTCGACCACGGATACCGTCGGTTCCAAAGAATTTCTTTTCCCGCTTGTCTTTTTTTGTCATTCCCTTTCACTTCCTTAATTCGACCCTGTACTTGAATTTTTTCCCGCTCACTCGCCCATGACCGCACAGTGAACTTTGATGACGTCCACCGTCTCTGCGACATCGTGAGTTCGGATGATGGCGGCGCCTTTCAGCAATGCGTGCACTGTCGCCGCGAGACCTCCGGCAAGACGCTGCTCGACACCCCGGCCCGTGATGCCACCTATCATGGACTTTCGTGACAGCCCTACCAGCACCGGAAGTCCGAGCACCTGTAAACGCTCAAGATGTCGCAGCAATTCGTAATTATGGTTCAGAGTTTTGCCGAAGCCGAACCCGGGGTCAACCAGCATTCTGCCGCGCTCTATGCCCGCTTTCTCGCATTCAGCGACTCGCTGCGCCAGAAAGGCGAGGACCTCGTCAACGACACCGTCATATTGAGCGTGCTCCTGCATGTTGGCAGGCTGCCCGCGCATGTGCATGAGGCATACCGCCACTGAGGAAGGAGCGACAACCTCCACCGCACCCGCACGACCAAGAGCCCGGACATCATTGATCAGTCCTGCACCGGCAGCGATTGCCTCCCTCATGACCAGCACCGAGCTGGTATCCACAGAAATCGCGACATCCAGGCGCGTGGCGATCGCTTCTACTACCGGCAATACGCGCTCCATCTCCTCCTGCTCGGAGACAGGCAACGCACCCGGCCGAGTAGACTCACCACCGATATCGATGATGGACGCGCCCTGACCAAGCATGTCTTCAGCAAGCTGCAGCGCTCGATCGACGGACACGCGAAAGCCTCCGCCTCGAGTCTCGGATTGCAGTCTGCCGCCATCAGAAAAGGAGTCAGGCGTGGCATTCAAGATGCCCATCACCCTGGGAATGGATAAATCGATGTAACGCGTGCCCAGTTGCAAAGAGGTCACTCAACGCAGAAAGTCAGGAGGCTGCATTCGCGGCGGAACCGACGCGAATGCAGCCTTCAATCAATGTTCGCTTGCGGGACCACCAATGGTGCTGTCCGCAGACTTGGTATCGGCAGATCTGGTGCTGGCGCGTGCAGAGCCCGAACCGGAATCGCTGCTGTTCCAGTCAGCAGGCGGCCGGGGCTTGCGACCTTCCATGATGTCCGATATCTGGTCAGCGTCGATGGTTTCATACTCGAGCAGCGCGTCCTTCATCAACTCGAGCTGCACCCGATGCTCTTCGAGAATGCGCTTGGCGCGCGAGTAGCATTCATCGATGATGCGGCGAATTTCCTCGTCGATCACCTTGGCCGTCTCACCGGAGTGGGCCTTTGAGTGCGAGGCCGCTGAGCGGCCGAGGAAGACTTCACCATCATCTTCGGCGTATGTCAGAGGACCGAGCTTCTCGGACAATCCCCACTTGGTGACCATGTTTCTGGCCATATCAGTGGCGCGCTGAATGTCGTTTGAGGCGCCGGTTGTCACCCCTTCCGTCCCCAGCGTCATTTCCTCAGCGATACGACCGCCGTACAAGCTGCATATCTGACTCTGAATCCCCAGCTTGCTGATACTGTAACGATCTTCCTCAGGCAGGAACATGGTGACGCCCAAGGCACGACCACGAGGAATGATGCTGACCTTGTAAACAGGGTCATGTTCAGGCACCAAACGACCAACGATCGCGTGGCCTGACTCGTGGTAAGCAGTGTTGAGTTTTTCTTTGTCTGACATGACCATAGACTTGCGCTCAGCGCCCATCATGATCTTGTCTTTGGCTTTCTCGAACTCTTCCATGGTGACCAGCTTGCGATTACCACGGGCAGCGAACAAGGCAGCCTCATTCACAAGGTTGGCCAGATCGGCGCCGGAAAAGCCTGGCGTGCCGCGCGCAATGACAGCCGCATTGACGCGCTCGTCGATAGGCACTTTGCGCATGTGTACTTTCAGAATCTGTTCACGGCCGCGAATATCAGGCAAACCAACCACCACCTGCCGGTCGAAGCGACCGGGTCGCAGCAGCGCAGGGTCGAGCACATCCGGCCTGTTGGTCGCGGCAATTACGATAATCCCGTCATTGGCCTCGAAGCCGTCCATCTCCACCAGCAACTGGTTCAGAGTCTGTTCGCGCTCGTCATGACCACCACCAAGTCCTGCACCACGATGCCGACCAACTGCGTCAATCTCGTCTATGAAGATGATGCAGGGCGCCTGCTTCTTGGCCTGATCAAACATGTCGCGGACACGAGAGGCGCCAACGCCCACGAACATCTCCACGAAGTCGGAACCGGAGATTGAGAAGAACGGGACTTTGGCTTCCCCGGCGATTGCCTTGGCAAGCAGCGTCTTGCCCGTACCGGGCTGACCCACCATCAGAATGCCTCTGGGGATGCGTCCGCCGAGGCGCTGGAACTTGTCCGGCTCACGCAGGAAGTCCACCAGCTCTTTCACGTCTTCCTTGGCTTCATCCACACCAGCCACATCAGCAAACGTCACCTTGATCTGATCTTCACCCAGCAATTTGGCTTTGCTCTTGCCAAAGGACATGGGGCCACCCTTGCCACCGGCGCCGCCGCCTTGCATCTGCCGCATAAAGAAAAAGAATAACCCGATAATGATAAGAATCGGGAAGCTGGCTACCAGCAACTGCGTCCAGATGCTCTGCCGTTCCGGCTCGGAGCCGACAATTTCAACCCCGTTCTCGAACAGATCATCCATCAGCTGCGCATCACCAATCATTGGGATGGTGGTGGTGAACTGCGTGTTGTCCATCCGTCGCCCTGAAACCGAAATCCCGGCAATGGTGACGGAGCGCACTTGCCCTGCCCGCACTTCCTTGACGAAATCCGAATAGGTGACGGAGGAGCTGGTCGTCTCCTGATTGATGTTGTTGAACACAGTCAGCAGGACTGCAGCGATGACCATCCAGAGTAATAAATTCTTTGCCATATCGTTCAAGGGATTTCCCCCATCTCAGTTAAAACAAGTCAGTCTTTGAAAGTACCGCAACCCACTCAGCTACGCATTTAAAGCTTCCGTCCAATGATCCATAAAGACCATCGCCAAGGGAGTTCCATTGCACTTCGATGTATCTCTCATGCACGTCTCTGCATTTCGAATACACGTTCTACGCAGGACCGAAGCCGTCACAAACCTGCACTGGCACGCGACAGCCCGGCATCACCGGGGAGTTTGACCGTGGCCGACCCACTTTACTGGTGCCACTTAATATTGGGAGCCTGCGGCGATATTACAAGATCGCCCTCACCATTGTCCAAGATTAGCCTTCCCGACGCGCGGTTGTGTATTTCCCAAGCTAGGCTACAATGACCCCTCCCGCAAGTCCGGGGACCCATTTAATTAACAGATCGATGCGATAACAGATTATGAAACTGGCAACAAACGACAAGAAACGCCTGCGCACTATTGCGCACAACCTTTCCCCGGTGGTGACGGTCGCTCAGAAAGGGCTGACCGAAGGCGTGGTTGAGGAGATCGAGCGCGCAATCAGCGAGCACGAGCTAATCAAAATCAAGATATATGCAGCAGACCGGGATGCCAGAAGAGACCTCACCATGCAGATCTGTGAGACCTCACGCGCCGAACTCGTACAGAGCATCGGCAATGTCGCGGTGTTGTATCGAGCCTCCGACAAGCCGAACCCAAGACTCTCCAACATCCTGCGCCATCAATCTCACTGAGGATGAGCGCGGGCGGCGAGCAACTCAAAGATGCTCGACCGCCTCGATTTCGTACTCGATATCTCCAGCTGGCGCTTTTACGACAACCTCCTCTCCGATTTCCTTGCCCATAATGGCTCTGGAAATCGGTGACCCTACCGAAATTCGTCCCGCTCGGACATCTGCTTCATCTTCACCGACAATCTGATAAACCACGCGCTTGTCGGTTTCCAGATTCAACAGCGTTACGGTTGTGCCAAACATGACCCGACCGGTCGGTTTGATCTGGCTGACGTCAATGACTTCCGCATCGGCCAGCTTGCCTTCGATCTCCTTGATACGACCTTCGCAAAAGCTCTGCTGTTCGCGCGCGGCGTGATACTCGGCATTCTCGCGCAGATCACCATGCTCCCGGGCATCGGAAATGGCCTGGATGATTTTGGGGCGACGCTCGGTTTTCAACTCGTTCAACTCAGCGCGCAGGCGCTCTGCACCCGCCACCGTCATGGGTACCTTTCTCATAATTCTGCATGCAGCTCCTGTATCGTGTAGACAGAGAGATTATCTCCGAAGAGAAGCGCCTCGCACACGGCCAATGCGCCGGCAATCGTGGTGGTGCATGACACCTTGTGACGCAGTGCCGTACGGCGAATGATCGAAGAATCGGCGATAGCCTGCTTGCCTTCGGTCGTGTTGATGACCAATTGAATCTGCTCATTCTTGATCATATCGACGATATGAGGACGCCCCTCATTCACCTTGTTGACCTTGTTGACCGGGAGGCCAGCCTCGGCGATCACGGCAGCCGTGCCCTGGGTGGCAATCAGCGTGAAACCCAGGTTGTGCAGCTTGGCTGCGACTTCGGCAACGTGACGCTTGTCGGCATCACGCACACTGATGAAGACAGTACCGCCTGTCTTCAGGCGTTCGCCTGCCCCCAATTGAGACTTCGCAAACGCCTCGGCAAACGTGCGGCCGACGCCCATCACCTCGCCCGTGGACTTCATTTCTGGCCCGAGAATCGGGTCTACTCCCGGGAACTTGTTGAATGGGAAGACGGCCTCTTTCACCGCAAAATTATGCGGAATGATTTCTTTCACGAACCCCTGCTCTTGCAGAGACATGCCCGCCATGCAACGCGCCGCCACTTTCGCCAACGACACGCCGATGCACTTTGAAACAAATGGCACGGTACGCGAGGCCCGTGGATTCACTTCGATCACATAGATCTCGCCATCCTGATACGCCAGCTGTGTATTCATCAGCCCGACGACGCCCAGCTCCATGGCCAGCTTGGTGACCTGTTCACGAATGCGATCCTGTACCTCACTCGACAGATTGTAGGGCGGCAAAGAACACGCTGAGTCGCCGGAATGCACGCCAGCCTGTTCGATGTGCTGCATGATCGCACCGACTACCACCTGCTTGCCGTCACTGACCAGATCCACGTCGATCTCAATTGCCGCGTTCAGGAAGTAGTCGAGCAGCACGGGGCTGTCGTTGCCAACCTTGACCACATTGCGCATGTAGCGACGCAGTTCTTCCTCGTTGTAAACGATCTCCATGGAGCGCCCACCGAGCACGTAGGAGGGCCTGACCACGAGGGGATAGCTGATCCTTTCGGCAGCCGCGATACTCTCATCGAAGCTGCGGACGATGCAGTTCGGAGGCTGCTTGAGGCCGAGCTTCTGAATCATCTGCTGGAAGCGTTCACGGTCTTCGGCACGGTCAATTGCGTCGGCCGTTGTTCCGATGATGGGCACGCCAGCGGCTTCGAGGCGGGTGACAAGATTCAAAGGGGTCTGCCCACCGAACTGGACGATCACACCAAAGGGTTTCTCGAGCGCCACAATTTCCGTCACGTCTTCAAAGGTCACTGGCTCGAAATAGAGACGGTCAGAGATGTTGTAGTCCGTGGAAACGGTTTCCGGGTTGCAGTTGACCATGATGGTCTCGAAGCCGTCTTCACGCATGGCCAGTGCCGCGTGCACGCAGCAGTAATCGAACTCGATTCCCTGACCGATGCGGTTCGGCCCGCCACCGAGGACCATGATCTTGCGACGATCTGAAGGCAGCGCCTCGCACTCCTCTTCATAGGTCGAGTACATATACGCCGTCGCGGACGCAAATTCGGCCGCACAGGTGTCCACACGTTTGTAGACAGGGCGCACCTTGAGCGCATGACGATGCTTCTGCACCTCAAGCTCGGGCACGGCCAGCAGTGCAGACAGGCGGGAATCCGAGAAACCTTTCTGCTTCAGCCCGAACATCGTGTCTCTGTCGATGTCGGCCAGCGTCATCTTGCTGACGCGGGCTTCCTCATGCATCAGGTCTTCAATCTGCACCAGGAACCACGGGTCGATGCCAGTCAACTCCGCGACAGTCTCGACGCTCCAGCCCTGACGGAAGGCATCGGCGATATACCAGACGCGCTCGCCGCCAGCGTCCATCAGTTCGCGCTTGAGAATGTCCATCGCGTCACTGAGGCCAGTATCGAGAATTGGATCGAAGCCCGACACCCCCACTTCCAGACCGCGCAAGGCCTTCTGCATGGACTCCTGGAACGTGCGGCCAATCGCCATGACTTCGCCGACAGACTTCATTTGCGTCGTGATACGGTCATTGGCTTCAGGGAATTTTTCGAAGGTGAAGCGTGGGATCTTGGTGACGACGTAATCAATTGTCGGTTCGAAGGAGGCCGGCGTAGCACCACCGGTAATCTCGTTGCGAAGCTCGTCCAGCGTGTAACCAATCGCGAGCTTGGCGGCCACTCGCGCTATCGGGAAACCCGTTGCTTTGGAGGCCAGCGCAGAAGAACGCGACACACGCGGGTTCATCTCGATGATGACCAGTCTGCCTGTTTTCGGGCACATGCCGAACTGCACGTTGGAGCCGCCGGTCTCGACACCGATCTCACGCAACACGGCAATCGCGGCGTTACGCAGAATCTGGTATTCCTTGTCAGTCAGAGTCTGGGACGGCGCTACCGTGATCGAGTCACCTGTGTGCACCCCCATGGCATCGAAGTTCTCGATGGTGCAGACGATGATGCAGTTGTCCTTGCGGTCACGCACCACTTCCAGCTCGTATTCCTTCCAACCAATCAACGATTCGTCGATCAGCAGCTCCTTGGTAGGAGACAGGTCGAGCCCGCGCGAGCAGATCTCGATGAACTCTTCCTTGTTGTAGGCGATGCCGCCACCGCTGCCACCGAGCGTGAAGGAGGGACGAATAATGCAGGGGAAGCCAACCTTGTCGAGAGCCGCGTAGGCTTCTTCCATGTTGTGCGCCATGCCGTGCGCGGGTGTCTCCAGTCCGATGGCCTTCATGGCCTTGTCGAACAGTTCGCGATTCTCAGCCTTGTCGATGGCTTCGCAACTCGCGCCGATCAGCTCCACGCCGTACTTGGCGAGTACGCCATGTTTATTCAAATCCAGCGCACAGTTCAGTGCTGTCTGCCCACCCATCGTCGGCAGGATCGCATCAGGGCGCTCCTTGGCGATGATCTTCTCAACAATCTCCCAGGTCACCGGTTCGATGTAAGTGGCATCCGCCATGGCAGGATCGGTCATGATCGTCGCGGGGTTGGAGTTCACCAGGATGACTCGATAGCCCTCCTCGCGCAGCGCCTGACAGGCCTGAGCGCCGGAGTAATCGAACTCGCAGGCCTGACCGATGACAATCGGGCCTGCACCCAGGATGAGGATACTGTTTATGTCTGATCGTTTTGGCATATTCAAACCGTAGGTCTAGGTGGCGCCTGGCCGGTCAGACCGACCAGGCTGCTGGTTTAGTGTTCGCTATCCCGGGGCTGACAAGCCGCCGGAGATGATCCGGGTTTAACGACTGGCTCTTGCCTTCATCAGGTCGATGAAGCGATCGAAGAGCGACGTGATGTCGTGCGGTCCAGGGCCTGCCTCAGGATGCCCCTGAAAACCGAATGCCGGTTTATCAGTCCGCTCGATTCCCTGCAGACTGCCATCAAACAGGGAGCGATGTGTCGCCTTGAGATTCGCCGGCAAAGTCGCCTCGTCAACGGCGAATCCGTGGTTCTGGCTGGTAATGGCAACCACGCCGTCCGCAATTCTCTGCACCGGATGGTTGGCACCGTGGTGTCCAAGTTTCATCTTGATCGTCTTGGCTCCGCAAGCCAGCGCGAGCAACTGATGCCCAAGACAGATGCCAAACACCGGCATGTCCTTGTTCAGGAACTCGCGAATCGCAGCAATGGCATAAGTGCATGGCTCGGGATCGCCGGGACCATTCGAGAGGAAGACGCCGTCGGGATTCAGGGCCAGCACGTCGCTGGCAGAGGTCTGCGCGGGCACCACCGTCACGCGGCAATTGCGCTCGGCAAGGTGACGCAGAATATTGGTCTTGATACCGAAGTCGTAGGCCACTACATGGAATGGGTTGGTCATGGGCTTTTCGCGATGCCCTGCAACCAGATCCCACAAACCTTCGCGCCACTCGTAACTCTTTGCTGCCGAGACTTCCTTCGCCAGATCCATGCCTTTCAGCCCCGGGAATTTTCGGGCCTCGGCAATGGCCTTCTCTTCGCCCATTTGTGCAAGCGCTTCGCCGGTCAGCAAGCAGCCATTCAGGGGCCCTTTGTCTCGCAGCAGTCGAGTCAGGCGACGCGTATCAATTTCGGCGATTGCAACAACGTTGCGTGATTTCAGAAAGTCATCAAGAGTTTGTTCATTGCGCCAGTTACTGGCCAGCATGGGGAGATTGCGGATCACCAGACCGGAAGCCCACACCTTGCCGGCCCCACTATTGCCTGACTCATTGTCCTCGGAATTGGTGCCGGTGTTGCCTATGTGGGGATAGGTCAGCGTAATAATTTGTCGAGCATAGGAAGGGTCTGTGAGTATTTCCTGATATCCGGTCATGGAGGTATTGAACACCACCTCTCCACTGGAAATACCGTGCGCTCCAATGGCCTTGCCACGGAAAATACTGCCATCTTCCAATGCCAGCACAGCTGAATTAATCAATGCAATCTCCCGATAAAACGCAAAATCCGGGTGAAAAAAAGCGGAATGAAACTAGCGCTTCATTCCGCCCTTCTGTGAATCCGGTTATGTGCTCAGTTGTAAACATACTGAGGCCGCATTGTACGGGATTTGGCGGTCCGGTGTCTACGAAGGGTTTCCATCGCAGCCGACTTACCGAGGTTACTCGCCGAACAACACGTCATCAATTGAGTACAAACCCGGCCCCTTGCCCTGCAGCCACGCGGCAGCGCGCACAGCCCCTTTGGCAAAAGTCATACGGCTGCTGGCCTTGTGTGTAATCTCGACACGCTCACCGAGCGCTGCAAAAATAACGGTGTGATCACCGACAATGTCACCGGCACGAATAGTGGAGAAGCCAATCGTCTGGCGATCTCGCTCATCGCTCATGCCCTCACGTCCATATACCGCCACTTCGCTCAGATTACGCCCGAGCGCCGAGGCAACGACTTCGCCCATGCGCAGCGCGGTGCCCGAAGGGGAGTCCTTCTTGAAGCGATGGTGCGCCTCGACTATCTCGATATCGACCTCGTCCCCCAGCACTCTGGCGGCCATATCCAGAAGTTTGAGACACAGGTTGACGCCGATACTGTAGTTAGGAGCGAACATCACGGGAATGTCGACGGCGCCCGCCGCAATCTCCCGCTTCTCTTCTTCTGTAAATCCGGTTGTACCAATGACAATCGCCTTGCCATGCCGACGACAGAATTGCAGATTGGCCAGCGAGGACTCCCGGGAAGTGAAGTCGATGAGCACGTCGAACTTACCCTCCAGTCCGTCCATCTCGCCAACCGCAGTCACGCCCAGCGCCTTCATTCCAGCCAGCAGCCCGAGATCCATGCCCAGCGCAGGATCATCGGCCAGCACTGTTCCCGCCGTTATCTGCAAACCGGCTCCGTGATTCACGACGGCCTCAATCAGGGTCTTGCCCATCCTGCCCGCCGCGCCAGCCACTGCAATTCTAGTCATCATTTTTACTGTTCCTGTATATGTGCCGACTCTTCGCACATGCCTGGCATCCGTCCCAGAGTCAGGGGCGCGATTATAGCGGCCTGCGGATGTTACAGCCAAAATAAAACGTCAGTGACCTGCATTCGTCAAAGGCGACTTGCAATAGCGTGAAATACCCGCCGCAAGGCCAGCGTCATCACAAGCAAATGACTTGCCGCTTATGGCTAATTTCGGCAAACTCCTGTCTCGACTGGCACCTCCCCGAATCTTTCTTCCGGAAGTTTGCGGACCTCTCCCCTGCGGCGCCGGAACATCCACCAGCTTTGGCCTTCTGGTACAACGAAAAGAAATGAGCGATACCCCGGTCTTGGACGATAGAGACAAGAAGGAGCGTTACGAAACGCTTGTCGATGCGTTGTATCAAGACGTCTATCGCTACGCCTATTGGCTGTGCAAAAACGGCGCCTTGGCTGAAGATCTCGTACAGGAAACTTTTTTGCGCGCCTGGCGGTCTCTGGATAGCCTTCAGAATGACAAGGCAGCAAAGGCGTGGCTGTTCACGATTCTGCGCCGCGAGAATGCGAGACTCTATGAGCGCTACCGGCCCGATCTCGTCGATATCGACGACCAGAGCATAGCGGATCTCGACGAGAATGAACCCGATCAACGCCTTGACCGCCGCATGCTGCACGAGGCCATTGCGACCCTGGAGAAGGACTACAGGGAGCCCCTGCTGTTACAGGTCATCGGAGGGTTCAGCGGCAAGGAAATTGCCGAGATTTTGAATCTCAACAACAACACAGTCATGACGCGCTTGTTCAGAGCACGCGGCAAGCTGAAGAATATTTTCATTCCCGGCAGCGATTCAGACGATGATCTGGACGTTGCGGACCTGGAAGACTGAAACACCAGACCAGAAAGACAACCCGACACGAGTCCAATGAAGATGGATGACTTAGAATTCAGAAAGCGCGCGCTGGCCAACCCTCACGATACAGACGAGGACTTTGTTGCTGCCACAGCCTCCACTCCCGAAAGGATGCGCCTGGTGCAAGACACCCAGGCTCTGGACAAGAGAATTGCCGATACCTTAAACGCCGTGACCATCCCTGCCGATCTGGCGTCTCGACTAAAGAACCATCAACCCAGAGCGAGTCGTCCGGCGAAGCCTGTGTGGACACGCTATTACGCCCTGGCCGCCAGCGTAGTGATAGCCGTCGGTGTCATCCTGTCGATCGGGCTCCAGAGCGCCAACCCCAGTGCCGCCGACCTGCAGTTGCATGATGATGCCCTGCGTCACGTGTACAGAGAGGAACCGCGGTACGACAGGGCTACCAACGATTTGAGCTGGCAGCAGATCAATGCCGTCATTACCGAGGCCGGTGGACACCTGCGCGAGGACGAGCGCATCAAGACCATGCATATCAAGTTTGCCAACGGCTGCCGGCTCGCCTCCGGCACAGGCGCGCACATTGTGCTGGAAGGCACCAAGGGATCGGTCTCCGTGCTGATCGTCCACAGCTCTCCGGTCAAAACACGCTTTGACGTCAATGACCCACGCTTCGCCGGCAAGATCATTCCGTTCGGTGAGGGCAACCTGATCATCGTTGGCGAGAAGGAAGAGCCGCTGGAGACTTACGAGGCCCTGCTCACTGACGCCTTCGAGTGGGTCATCTAAGCCGGTCAGAACTGCTCGGCGGCCAAAGCCATCAGCGTGGCACTGCCGCCTCGAATCTCTGCAGCCAGCGCCGCATATCCCGGCAAGACGCGGGCGATGAAGAATCGCCCCGTCTTTAGTTTCGCATCGTAGAAGCTTGCTTCACTGCTCCCCGCAGCCAGTGCTGCCAACGCTACACTGGTCATCCGTGCCCACATGTAGGCATACAGAACCAGCGTCATGAGGCGCAGATAGGGAACAGACGCTGCTCCGATTTCATCTGGATTGGCACCTGCCACTTCCTTGAGCCAGCGCGTGGTTGATGTCAACGCGCCCAGCGCTTCCCGCAGCGGAGCGAGGAATTCCTGCATTTCCGGCATGGCTGAGTGCTCAACCAGAAAACCGTCAATCTCCTCCACCAGAATATCGAGCATGCCTTCACTGTCTCTCACCACTTTGCGTCCGGCAAGATCCAATGCCTGAATGCCGTTGGTGCCTTCGTAGATCTGCGCGATACGCGCATCCCTGACATTCTGCTCCAGCCCCCATTCACGCACATAACCGTGCCCTCCCAGCACCTGCTGAGCGAGTACGCAGGATTCAAAGCCGCGATCCGAAAATGCGGCCTTGGCCACCGGCGTCAACAAGGCCACCAGGCTGGCGGCACGTTTACGCGCCCCGGCGTCCGGATGAAAATGAGCGATATCCAGCTGGCTGGCCACGTACAAGGCCAGGGCGCGGCCAGCCTCGACATCGGCACGCACATGCAGAAGCATGCGCCGGACATCAGGATGCACGATGATCGGGTCGGCGGTCCCGTCTGGATTGGTGGCACCAGTGGCCGCACGCCCCTGCACGCGCTCACGGGCATAGGCGACGGCGGTCTGGTACGAGCTCTCGCTCAAGCCGATTCCCTGGAGGCCTATGGACAGGCGCTCGTAATTCATCATCGTGAACATGCAGTTCAGACCCTTGTTGATCTCGCCAACAAGATAGCCTCGTGCGCCGTCAAAATTCATGACACAGGTGGCCGACGCCTTGATGCCCATCTTGTGTTCGATGGCTCCACAGCTGACGCCATTGCGTGTCATGGCCGCCCCTTCCGCTGACGGCAGGTCGCGAGGCACGAGAAAAAGAGAGATACCTTTGGGTCCGGGCGGCGCATCGGGCAGCTTGGCGAGCACCAGATGCACAATGTTGCGCGTCAGGTCGTGTTCCCCGCCGGTGATGAAAATCTTGGTGCCCGTGATGAGATAACTGCCATCCTCCTGCGGCTGTGCACGACTCTTGATGATGCCCAGATCAGTGCCGGCATGCGGCTCAGTCAGACACATCGTGGCGGACCATTCTCCGCTGTAAAGCCGTGGCAGATACTCCTGCTTCAGCGCGGCAGAGGCATGCCGCGCCAGCGCCAGACTCGCCCCGGCGCTCAGGATGGGGTAGAGCGCAAATGAGCAGTTGGCGCCCATGATCATCTCTTCGAAGAGCACGGCCAGCATCTTGGGCATGCCCTGACCACCGTGGTCTACATCGCCCGACAGCCCGATCCATCCGCCCTGCGCGAAGGCCTTGTAGGCCTCGCGGAAGCCGGTCGGAGTATGGACTTGCCCCCTCTCGAAACGGCAGCCCTCCTCGTCACCGCTTCTGTTGAGCGGTGCCAGCACTTCTTCGGCGATCTGCGCCGCACTCTCGAGGATGGCATCCATCAGATCCGTGGTCACTTCGGCAGTCCCTGGCATCTGTGCAAACAGGTGCTCGGCTGCCATGACCTCATGAAGGATAAACTGCATGTCCCGGATCGGTGCCTTGTATGCTGCCACTGTCTGCCCCCTGACGACGGAACTCCTCACGGAGTGTGGTCGGTATATGCTCGCAATCAATTGGAATTTCGGGTGATTTCTACCTTCACCTCCGGCAGCTCAGGCTGCCGATAGTGCAGCCTAAGGTACCGAGCACAACCGGAGAGGTCAATTGCGCAATTGCAGCGCTAGGCACGCAGGAGAGCGTCGATGTCAATGAGGCGGGCAAGGCTCTCAACACGCTCCTCACTCGCCGGGAGGTAGGGGATGCGGGCGAGGCACGGAGCGTGCAGACGCGATTCAATCGCCTCGATGTTGGCATCCACAAATGCCATATCGGCGTCGACCACATTGGCGATCCAGCCCGCCAGCCGGACACCGTCCAGGTGAATTGCCTGTGCCGTCAGCAAAGCGTGATTGATACAACCCAGACGAATGCCAACCACCAGGATCGTCGGAATCTCCAACACCCTGGCCAGACCTGAGAGGAATTGGCGGGAATTGATCGGCACGCGCCAGCCGCCTGCGCCTTCGATCAAAGTGAGTCCGGCACGGCGCATCATCACGCCTCGGCACATGCCCTCCACTCTTGCTATATCGATGCGCCGCCCTTCCTGCTCTGCGGCAATATGCGGCGCCACCGCCAACCGCAAGGCGACCGGATTCACCTGCTCGTAGGGAAGTGCCAGCGAACTGAACTTTTGCAGTAGCAGGGCGTCGTCATTGCGCAACCCCTGCTCCGTCTCTGCGCATCCCGCAGCGACGGGCTTGAGCCCGATCGTCGTC
>JACCDH010192862.1_pt1 | contig 26859 bp, 13 predicted proteins | sample 7442481 | NCBI WGS metagenome assembly JACCDH01 (sample SAMN15323433, study PRJNA562643) | freshwater metagenome | isolation source: river surface water | place: USA:Blue River Watershed | collected 2017-08-15 | reverse complement strand
TCTTCTCCTGCTAAAGATTGTTCAGCGTCGCTACCGCACCCCAGTAACCGAGGCTTTGCCGAGCTCAGTGAAACTAATCCCATAACCAATCCCAGCCATCCCAGCCCTGTTTCCGCATACGCTCTCATTCTCTTTCTCGTAAACCATATAGCGTGCGAGCGAAGGGAGCTCTGCTATGTGGCTCTCAATCACAGCGTGCACCAGCCCCCTAAATCCTATCGCCTATTTCCTTTATCCTCTCCCCGCACCTTGCTTTAAACAACAAATTACCATAAGTTTGTTGTCTATATTCAAGCATGAAAATCGTTACATATAATGTCAATGGCATACGCTCGGCGATGAGCAAAGGCTTCGTCGAATTCTTACAGACAGAAAATCCCGATGTGGTTTGCCTGCAGGAAATAAAAGCCAATGAAGCCGATATTGATAAAGCATCCCTCGAAGCTCTGGGCTACCACTGCTACTTTTTCTCAGCACAGAAAAAAGGTTACAGCGGTGTTGGTATTCTTACCAAAATACAAGCCGATTCGGTAAGTACCGGTATGGGGCATGAGCTTTTCGATGCCGAAGGCAGAGTGATCACCGCACACATCAATGGCTACGATATCATGAGCTCCTACTTCCCTTCCGGCACCACCGGCGATATCCGCCAAAATGTGAAGTACGAATTCCTGGATGCCTTCTACGATTTCATCAATCACCCTAACAATGCGTCTAAAAAATTCATTGTTTGCGGCGACTATAATATCTGTCACAAACCCATCGATATCCATGATCCGGTTAGCAACAAAAACTCCAGCGGATTTCTGCCTGAAGAACGCGAATGGATGGATAAATGGTTTGATGCTGGCATGACCGATAGTTTCAGACATTTCAATCAGGAACCGCATCACTATACCTGGTGGAGCTTCAGAGCCGGCGCAAGAGCACGTAACAAAGGCTGGCGCATCGATTATATCTCTGTCAGCAATACCATTAAAGACCAATTGAAAGATGCTGGCATTTATAGTTCTTACGTGCACAGCGACCATTGCGGGTCGTTTGTAACCCTTAAATAATGCTTAAACAATTCCTACCAAAACGTTTCAAACAATTTCTGTGGTTTGTTTTTAAATCACCACAAAGGCGTTGGCACGAATTGGGATATAGCACCCTCATCACCGATTTTAAAGGATGGCTAAGCACCCGCAAAACACCTAAAACACTTGCTCCGATAACGGTTTGCATAGGCATCAAAAACCGATCTCAAAATTTACTGAATTATGTGATCCCTTCATTGAACCAATGCCATCACCCGCAGCTCATCCGTTTATCGGTATACGATTGTGGCAGTAACGACATAGACAACCTGGAAGCAGCCATCCAAAAAGTATGGAAAGGGCATTTGATTTACCAAAGAAAAGAAAGCGATTTTGCCAGAAGCAAAGCCTTTAATGCCGCAGTCAATCAGGCACCGGAAGGACTGGTATTAATTTGCGATGCTGACATGTCTGTACCCAAACATATCGTCAACTTAGTTAACCAATTCGTCAGCAAACATTCAGCCTGGTTCCCGCATGTTTGGTACACCAATCAGGATGGCAGCGGTAGATATTACACTGAGAGCACCGGCATGATGGCCAGTAGCAAAGCGGTTTTCCAAAAAGTTGGCGGCTACGACGAGCGCATCACCACCTGGGGATACGAAGACTGGTATTTGTTCTTCGCCTACTACAAAGCCGGACTGGCCTGCATCCGCAGCAACGAGCCCCACTTCATTCACCATTACCACGAAAGTTTGAAACCGGAAGGATTCAAGCCTTTGTTTTAGGTGCCAGTTTGAATATGGGATGGGTTTTCACTCTCGGCACCGCTGGCACCGAGTTACTGTAATTTTGTTTCTTTCCAAACAATGATTGTTAAGTGTCGCTGCCGCACCCAGTAACCGAGGCTTTGCCGAGCTCAGTGAAACTAATCCCATAACCAATCCCAGCCATCCCAGCCCTGTTCCCGTATACGCTCTCATTCTCGCGCCCATTGTCGGCGCCGCTGAGGCTTTGTCCTGTTTCCGTGCGACGCAGGAGCACTGGTACAGAGCCGACCTACTTTTTTTTTAACCACCCTTCTACATTCAAAGTATCTGCAACACCGCCGGTGTAAAAAACCCCTAGCAATCCCATAACCAATCCCAGTTATCCCATTCCTATTCCCGTATACGCTCTCATTCTCATTCTCGCTTTCATTCCGTGTGCGCCAGCCCCCTATATCCTATGGCCTATTTCCTTTTTCCTGCTATCAATTACGGCAGCGCCCATACACCCACAAATTATGAAACCGACCATTGAGGTATTCGGCCTGGTGCAGCAGACCTTCTTTGAGGAAATGGAGACGCTCAGGAATAGACTGACTTTTAATATTGTGTTCACCGCAACGAATTTCGATACGGTTTAGGTGTAGCTCATCAAAGCAGTATTGAATGATGCGCTCGACAGATTGCGTCATATACCCTTTACCCTCATGCGATTGGTCGAGCCAATAACCAATTTCACCAATGCGGTTATATGGATCTATCTTGTATACCCCTACCCTTCCAATAATGGCATTGTCCAAGACCAGGACGAAAGCATGTTCCATGTTCTGGTGGTATCGCTCCGTTGCATGCTTAATAAACTGCTCTATGAATTCCTGACTTTTCATATTTTGTATCCAGGGCATCCATTCTGCAATTTGATTATAATTCTTAAGCGCCAATTTATAGAGTTCCTGGGCATGTCCGGCATTTACAAGCTCCAGGCGCATTGTGTGGTTGATGTGTAAGTTCATAGTAAGGTCAAATGTAAAAATAAATTTCAATAAATTTATGAGGGCACAAAAACACAAAACTTATTCATTCCAAAACCATGAACTTTCATCATAGCATATTAACTGCAAATGCACTAATTTATAAAAATTAACGATATTTGCCTAGATTTATCATGAGCCTGCTCAACACAACCAATAAGGTTTTCATCGCCACCAGCATGGATGGCTACATCGCAGACAAAGATGGCAAGGTAGATTTTCTGGAGACCTTTCCGGCACCTCCGGGAGATGATATGGGTTATACTGAATTCATGTCTGGAATTGACGCTATTGTAATGGGCAGAAACAGTTTCGAAACTGTTTTAGGCTTCAATATTCCCTGGCCTTATTCCAAACCAGTTTTTGTGTGGAGCAATACCTTGAACGCGCTACCAGAATCTTTACCTTCTAATGTTAGCATCGTAAGAGGCTCAGTAGAAGAGATCTTATCAATCATTCACCAAAAGGGCTACAAGACCCTATACATAGACGGCGGCAAAACGATACAGTCGTTTTTAGAAAAACGCCTCATCAATACCATGACCATCACCACGATTCCACTAATTTTAGGCGCAGGCATTCCCTTATTTGGTCGAATAACCGGCATTGAAACATTCAAATGCACAAACAGCAAAATCTTTTCCAACGGACTGGTACAATGCACCTATGAACGGTTGTAAATATCGACAATCTCAGACCTTATCGTTCTCATTCCCTGCACCAGCGGTACAGGGACACATTCCCGCGATTTAAATCACAGAGGAAAATTTTACGTCAATTAAATTAACAGAATGAATCCCACCAGGCCATGGGAATTAAAAACCCACGGAGCGCCGAAAAACCGACAATGTTCAACATAAAATAAATTGAGCGCCAGCCCCTATATCCTATCGCCTAGCTCCTAGGTCCTAAGAAAACTACACCGCCGGAGCGTTCAGGAAACTCAATTTAGCGATTTCCTTCTCTTGCTCAGAGCGCAAGCCAACACCCAAATCGCCGGCATTACTTACATAAAATGCCAATTCTTTCAAACTGGTGTAGAGTTCGTGCGCGAAGTCGGCGTCCAGTTTTGGGAAAATATCATTCAGACCTTTTAACTGATCAGTTAAATACTGGGTGCGTTCTAATGTAGATGCCGGTAAAACATCAATCAAACTGTTGATGGTATCTTCAGAATAGGCATCAATGCTTTTATAAACACCGCTCACATCTCTGGTTTCAGAATAAGTTTTAATATGGATAATTTTGGCAGCCTGAGCAATTTCTTCCTTTGAAAAATCGCCATCGGCACCAGACACCAATGTTGATACTAAAATCGGTGCATCCATGATTAATTGTTTTTCTGAAGCTGATAAATGTTCTATTTTGTTGAGCATACGAATGTTTATATTACTTTTGTGCAAAAGTACAATTTTTTATTTTTGTGGCAATGAAGCAAATGGTGAATTTTTTTCTGAAGGAAGAGTGGAAGGGCAAATACGCCATATTAGGCGCTTTCCTCTACATTTTCACCGCTGTTTTAATCACCTTTCTGAGCTTACCGGGCATGGACCCTTTGCAATATTCGGCCATATTCTGGGTGGTGGTGATCTTTACCACCCTCACCGGCATCTCTAAATCTTTCATGCAAATGCGCAAAGGCAATTTCGCCTTCTGGCAGCAAATGTGTTCGCCGAGTGTCTTCTTGGGCGCGCGTCTCTTCACCTCTTTCATCCTGATGTGCGTATTCACCACCTTTGCCTTCGGTGTTTTCAGTCTCATGCATGGCAGCATCGCCAATGCCTGGCAGTTTTTGTGTATCACGCTTATCACCGGAGCAGGCATCTCCTCCATCTTTACCATCAGCAGCAGCATCGCTACCAAAACCGATAATCCGGGCGTCTTATTGCCGGTATTAACCTTCCCGGTCATCATGCCTGTGGTTTTAATTGGCGTCAAAGCCGGTCGAAAAGCCGTCGAGCAGCTCGACTTCAGCACTATACTCCCTGAGATCGGTCTATTAATCCTCTTCGACATCCTGATAGTCGCCCTGGGACTAATGCTGATTAAATTTATCTGGAAGGAGTAGGTAGTAATATGGAGGGACCTTTTACCTATCCCCTATTCTAACAGATTCAAATCCCCCATTTCAAATTATCCCTGTATTCTTAGCGAAATTAATCAGTGCTGCGGTGTTCTTAATGTCGAGCTTCCTTAAGATATTATTCCTATGGGTTTTGACAGTTAAAGGGGAAATAAATAAGACCTCAGATATCTCGTTGTTTGTTTGCCCTTTGGCAATTAGTTTGATGATTTCTATTTCGCGTTTTGACAAATCGGCAAAATGCTGTTGAGTTCCTGAGTTGTTTAATTGAATGTCTAATTCATCAATCGATCTTCGGATGCTTTCAGAAAGATAAACATTGTGTTGACTGATGGTTTCGAATGCCAGTTTCAACTCCTCTTTGTTGGTGTTTTTTGGCAAAAATCCAGCAGCGCCCGACTCAATAGCTCTCGAAATAATCAGCGGATCACTTATCATGCTTATCACTAATACAGGCGCTTTTGATGACGACCTTTTCAATTGTTTTAAAACTTCAATACCATTAATATCTGGAAGATTTAAATCAAGTATAATTAAACCGGGTTGATGTTCTTCGATGCTGCTATAGGCTTGACTTCCATTGGTAACAATAGCTTTACATTCCATACCACTTACAGTATGAATTAGGCTTTGTAGTGCCTGTGCAAACAAGAGATGGTCTTCTATGATGACGAAGGTTCCGAACAACCCTCCAAAGATAATATTATTTTTATTTCGGTGCCCTTGTCTTTTTGTTTATAAATTTCTAACACACCTCCAAGTATGTTTACCCTTGATTCTGAATTAATAAGACCATTGCCTTTGATGGCATGCTTCCATTTACCGTTGTCTGAAACGGATAAAATAAGTTGACTATTGTCAATTAAAACACCAATAGAAATAGCATTACCCCCAGAATGTTTGATAGCGTTATTGATTAATTCCTGACAAATCCTGTATAAATGTATTTCACACTCCTTTTTAAGACTTGGAATTTCTGAACTTCCTTCCAATTCGAAAGTTATGGATGGAAATTGGTTTCTATAGACGATGATTAGAGAATTTAAGGCAGGTATTAATCCATACATCTCTAATGGTTGAGGGTGAATGCGATGTAAAACATTTCGAAAATCTGCTATAACATCATCAACAAGCTCAGGTAATTGTGCACTCAACTCCTTGTTGCCACCTGCATTAACGTTTTCCGAAATTATTTTTATAGCACTGAGTTTACTCCCTATAGAATCATGAAAATCTTTACTAATTCTGCTTCTCTCATTTTCTGTCGTTTCTAAGACCAGACTTAATTGTTTAAGCCGGTTTTTCTCTCTTCGCTGTAAGCGATACCTTACAAACAATACAGCCAGTATAGCAATGCCAATAATTGAGGCAACATAAAACCAAACACTTGCCCACCAAGGTGTTTCTATCGTAATATAAAAAGTCTTGACATCACTCTTTTGACCCCAATAGACACTATAATATTCCAATTGATGCGCGCCATTATCCAGATTCCCGGTTTGAATACTGCTCCCATTTAAAAGCGTCCAATTGGTATTGCCAGAGAATCTGTAAAACACTCTTAAGTGGTTACTCAATTCTTTGGAATTATCGTTCCCAAATAATATTTGAATACTACCTGCATGATGCGGACAGACATAACTACTAAGTCCCACTGTTTTAAACCACTTATTTTGGAAGCCGATATGACTGATGAAAATTTTTGGTTGTAACCTTATATTGGGCATATTGATGTAATACAAATGCCGCCCAACCATTAAATTGATACTTCCGTGCGAGTAAAAAGGAATGCCTGCACCAATATAATTTTCGTAGTATTCTAACTTTAGTAAATTGTCGTTATCTCCCAGAATGCAAAGGGTGTTTCGAGTCGAAAAGTATAATTGCTTGTCGATAATACTAGCGCCATATACCTGATCGTGGTAATCCTTACCATTTACAGTCAACTGTTTTAGAACTTTAGTTTTAGGATTAAATTTAATAACGCCATCAGCTGTTGCCAAATAAATATAGCCATTGTACTTAATGATTTGATTAATCAATGCGCTATTGTTACCCGCTTTAGTAAAATCACTGGTAGAAACATAATACCCTTTTTTAGATAAAAAATTGTAATACATCATACCATCATTACCGTTGGCCCCTAAATAATAATTACCATTACCATCGTTTAGCATAGACCTTACAGTTCTAAACCAATGAATTGAATTCCCATTAAAAGTACCCTCTTCTTTGGTCTTTAAATTAATGAAATAAATAGGTTGTCGATAAAAAGTAAGTACCAGAAATTGATTGATATCGTCGTAATGTCCTGTAATTCCTCTATACTGACTAATGTTTCTCTCAGAACTATCAGAAAATAAATTAAGTCTATAGTAAGTTTGAGTTTTAAGATTAAAGCCGCAATATCCGCCAATTCCAAGTACAATAACTTGATCACGACCAAAAGGAATCATAGAATAAACACTTTTAATTCTGATGGTAGTATCTAATTCTATATATCTTGTAACATCATTAGCCGAATCATATTCTAAAATACCATCTCTACCATTAAAATACAATTTCCCTCTGTAGCTAATTTTCTTCTGAAGTCCCAGTTCGTAATTAGAATTTTTGGGAAGAATATTTTCTACTTTTCTTGGTTTTCTAATATTGCGATCAATTACTACCAGTCCGTTAGAACCTGCAGCAAATACAGTATTACCGCTCCCTTTTATTATTTTGAAGATGTTGAGAGATTCCCCTATTTCAACACTATCAGTTGTGTGGTTTTCGATATCAAAAACAAAGAGATTTTTCTTGGCGAGATAATAGATGTCATTTTGGTATTTGGCTATACCATAGCTGGGAATTTGGAATTCTTTGAATTGATTGGAGACAACATTGTATACAATAAATTTACCGTCTGATTTATAAACAACTTCATTGTCTCTGCTTTCAATATTATAACAGCCTAAAGAATCATATGGCATTTCAATGTGGCACTTTTTTAATGAATAATTGTATGGTTGATATACATCTAATCCCTTTTTGTGGGCTACATAAATGCAATTATTTTTTTCAGAATAAGCGATAGAACCTCTTCCAGAGTATGTCTGACCATATGTAAATTCTCTCAATCCTGTTAAAATTTTGAAATTAAACTGCGACAAACTAAACCTTCCCAACCCATCACTACCTGTTGTAAAGATCTCGTTTTTACCCATTGCACAATCTATGATTTTATAGGAATATTTGTCGCTGAAATCAAATTCTCTAAATTGGTAATTTTTAGTACTAATAATGGATAAGCCATTATCTCTTACTAAAATTAAACTATCATTATGCCATGGGAAAATTTTTCGGACACTTTGGTTTAAGTTGGTTTTAATATTAACGATATTTTCACCATCGAAAACGCTTAAGCCTATCCCTGTACCTAGATAAATTAAGCCATTAGGACTTACATAAATTGAATTGACGGTATTTTCGTCTAAGCCACTTTCAGTATTGATAATTCTTACCTGTGCACTAACCGATTGAATGAGTGTCAAACTGAATACTATCAGTGTAAGATATGAGCGTATTGCTTTCAGTTTAGTGGATTACAACTATTGAAAATCTAAAAACTTGATTCGATCTGATGGCGTAAATATAATAAACTCCATCTGAAAGTTCGCTCGTGTTAAGAATATTTTCTCCTTCCGTTAATAGCTTCGAATCTATTAACACACCGATACCATTGTAAATTTTTATCTCAGAGGGTTTTGATGCTTTAAAGGTAATATATTGATCAGCCGGATTAGGGTATGCCACTATAGGCCAATCAGATTCTACAGAACCAATATCAGTTAAATTGTCCCAGCTGTTAGCGCTGCATCCAAGACTGTCAATTACCGAAACATCATAAATACCCGAATTGGTGACATCTATTTCGCGCTTTGTTTTTCCAACAACAATTGTTCTGTTTAAATACCATTGATAGCTTGAATATTCCTTATCTGTACTGAGTTTAGAAAAACTAATTGAAATGACTCTTGGAATAAATTGTGGCCGTTTGTACAAGTGTAAAGTAATGACACTATCACAGCCATTAACTTTGTTAAGCGTTTTAATATAATCTCCAGTTCGAGTGATATTGTCGCCAAAGAATTGCTTAAAGTCGCCGTGACAAATAGTATCAAAAATATCAGTGTTTGAAACAGGCAAAACAGTGATATTAGTGGTTAAGAAACTATCGCAACCTAAATGGTTTTTAACTGTATCTAAATAAATGCCCGACTTGTTTTTCCATGTTTTGCCATTGAATATGCTATCCCCCTGGCAGACAGAAAATGCAACATTTCCTGTTGACTTCAGCCTTTCAGTTTGTGTGTATATGATAACACTATCGCAGCCATTGAAATCTGTAAGTGTATCTCTAAAAACACCCGAACCAAATTTAACACTTTTACCTACAAATGTACCTTCACCAAAACACACTGTTTTTGAAAAGCTATTAATGGTAACAGGTCGCTTTTTAATCCTTATAAACACAATGCTATCGCAAGCTTTGATGTTTCTTAAAACCACTTTGTAGACACCAGTGTCATTAAATGTAAAACCGTGGTAATTTAAGCTGCCATTATAACAAATAAATGCTGATGTCAATGTTGTATCTCTTTTGTTGATGCTCAGGTGTCTCGTAACAATGCTATCACATCCTTTTATGGCAGTGTATCTGTCTTGATAGTTGCCAGCTTGTTTTCTGTAAGTCCCACCTATCAAGATACTATCTCCTTCGCATATCACTGGAAAATCATTGGTATTAATAACATTGTCAACCTTTAAATTTAAAGTAACAATACTATCACATCCATTGGTTGTCTTAAAATTCCCAACATATATGCCTGTAGTCTGTCTATATTTACCATCGAACAGAAAGCTATCATTACTACAAATACCAAAACTTCTACTTAAATGATATGTCGGATAGACAATAATCGTTGTTTGGTAAATACTGTCGCAGTTTTGATAGGTTTTAAAATGGCTGATATAAGTACCGGCCGTTTTAAACGATCTACCATGTTTAACTATTGAATCGCCATTACAAATTGTAAAACGCTCAGCTATTTGGTAGGATGGATGAACAATTAAAGTTGTATTGACGGCACTATCACAACCTAAGAAACTCGTTGTTTTATTGGTATACAATCCACTGGTCTTCCTAAATCGACCATGAATTAAGGCACTATCGCCACTGCAAATAACTATAGAATTGTTGATATTGTAGGTTGTTTTGATATTGAGTATGCAAGTAACAATACTATCGCACCCAAATTTTGATTGAGCATTTAAAACAAATGTTCCGGCATTTTTGCGCCAAATAGAGTGAATAAGTATGCTATCACCGTTGCAGATAGAAAACCTGAAAGTGTCGTTGTATTTGGGTTTAATATTGATCAATGTATTAAAAACACTGTCACATCCAAATATCGATTTTAATGTGTCTTTATACAACCCTGCACTGACGAATTTTTTATTATGACGTTTTAGTGTATCGCCAGCACACAAGTTAAATGTATCAGACTTGAAATATTTAGGATTGACTTTCAAAAAGACCCATACCAAACTATCACAAGCTTTTACTGATTTACCATTGTAGAAATAGGTTCCGGTAGTCTTTCTAAACACATTGTGAATCTTAATACTATCGCCACTGCAGATATTGACTCTGATCGTGTCTTTGTAAGTCGGATTTACAGTTAGAATGACCCTCGAAAAGCTATCGCAACTTCTGAACGATGCGCCGTTAAAATCATAAGTGCCATTTGCTTTTCTCCAAATCCCATGAATTCGTATGCTGTCCCCCAGGCAAATTGTCTTCTTTGTGGTGTCTTTTGGAGCATCAAAAACAGTGATGGTTTGAATTAACTCACCTTTGCATCTCGACTCGCTCTTTTTAGTAAATGAGAAGTTCAATACAAAGCTGTTGCTGGTATTGTGTTTGTATTTTAACGAGTCGAGCGTTGAAAGTTGCGTACCGTTGATTTTCCATTTAAAGTTAAAAGAATCTTTAGGCCAAACGCCCAATCTAGTAACGTCTTGTTTGAATATTAAAGAGTCGCTTTTGCAAAACCTTACAGGCAACTTAATGATAGCGGTATCAAGCATCGGACAATTAATGATATCAAATGTATCAAAATGCCAGGTTGACCTGAATCGGTTGTTTTGAAGTGTCCATATTCTGAAATAGTGTCTTCCTAAATTAAGTGCAGTATCCGTATTTTCATACAGTGTTTTTCTAAGGGTATCTGAAATAGGGTTCAAGAAAACCACTTTCCCTTTATTGTTGTTTAATGAAGAATCGATCCGATAATAGAATTGGGTAATTTTTCCTGTGTCTTTTTTCTCTTCCACATAAAACATTTGGAATTGCCACGGACTCCAAAGCCCTTTTCTGTTCAGGCTTCTCACATGAACATAGTGCCGACCAAGTGTTAAGTTATTAGAGTTGATATTAATTTGTTTTTTGATGGTATCGGCTGCAGAAATACTAACCGGAATTGCTTTCCCAACACCAGGGTTTTTGTCAATAAAGTATTCTACTTTTTCTATTGGTCCTGGCCTTACTGTGTCATTGATGAAAAACATTTGAAATTGCCACGGACTCCACATTCCGATATTGATTTTAGCACGACAATGTATAAAGTTCCTACCTTCAGATAGATTGCTTAAAGTTCTGTTGAGTAAAAGTTCTATGCTATCAGCAGGTGTAATACTGATATTAGTAGCCTTTCCAACCCCGGGCTCTTTGCCTATAAAGTATTCAATTTGATTAATTTTCTTAGCGACAGTCGTATCTTCAATAAAAAACATTTGAAATTGCCACGGACTCCAAAGTCCTTTTAATGTTTTTGCTCTTACATGGATATAATGCCTTCCCAATAACAGGTTTGAAGAATTTAATTGAATAATCTGATTTACAGAACTTGAAGGTGTAATATTTAAATTTGACGCTTTACTGACATCAGGATCTTTGTCTAGAAAATATTCCACTTGTTCTATGTTACCAGTTGTTGTGGTATCGTCAACAAAAAACAATTGCATTTGCCAAGGCGACCAAAGTGAGGAATCAGTTTTGGTTCTTATATATAAAAAATGTTGACCATCTTTAAGCCCAACAATTGGAACAGTAAAGTTTTTAATGAGCGTATCTGTTGGACCTGAGAAGCTGACACTGCTAGCTTTCCCGACACCTGGGTCTTTATCAATAAAATATTCTAATACTGATATTTTTTGAGCAAACACATGAGGCAGAAACAAAAATAAGGACAGCGCGAATGCTGTCCTGATTAATAGTCTAATTGGTGTGTGAAGCTTCAAAATTATAATTTATTAGAATGGGAACTTAATCGGGTTTACGAGCATTGATTTTCACTTTAAGAACATCCCCTTTTTTGATCACTGGATTCAAGACCTCGAAGTCGTCGAAGATGGCAACACCCGGAACATTACCTGTAATTGAAAATTTATAGTTGCCACCATACAGGCCAACATCTGTGCTATCAGTACCTCTATTTTTGCCAGGTGATGTAGACTTCAATCGCATATCGTTTGTTGTTCTATATGTAGGCAAAAAGGAGCTTGTGAAATTGGTTTCAAAAACAGGCAAACTGTCATTGATATTACCAGTACCACTTAAGTTGTTAGGGTTGCTGTTAACACTATAAGTTAAATTGTTTTTAAAGGCAGGACCACTGCTTAAGGTATCAAATCTTGTTCTGTTAGAAACATTGCTCCAAAGTATGTTGTTGTATATTTTCAAATACGAATTTCTAAAAAAAACAATACCTCCACCACTTATGCTACTCCCTGAAGATATTTCAAAAATATTGTTGTTTAACAACAAATTGGATGAATTACCGCCTTCGAATACAGCATAAGACGGACCAGACATACTAACATTTGTAAGATATTTTGAAATATAATTGTGTGCAAGAATATTGTTATTGGATGACGTCGTAAAATAAATCATTTCATAGTATAGAAGTTCAAAAATGCAGCCTTCAATTAATGCATTGCTTTGATAAATGTAGCTTGAGCCGCCGATATAACAATTTTGAACGTGGATGTTATTCACATTGATATTGAAACCTCCCGTTACTCTTAGCCCTTTAAAAGTGCTGCCAGCCCCTGAATTGCCCCCAGAAGTGGCAATGTACACACTGGATATAGTAGCAGATCGGTCTTTGTCTAAATTATTGTTACTATGACTTCTGCTATACAGGAATATTTTCTTATAAAGATTTAAGGTTCCATATCCAATGTGAGAAGGCATCAGGATAATTGTATCTCCGGCAGAGGCTTTTTGATCGACACAACCTTGCAAGGAAGTAGTGTCGGCGCCGGAGCCAGGGGTATTGTCAACTGTCCAGATTTTAGCTTCGACTAAAAAAGGCGATAGCAATAGCATTAATCCTATGAATATTTTCATACTACAAATTTTACTGCATTCTTCTTTTCTTAAGCTACTCCTTTAGGTGTATTTTTCAAAAATACTCCTTTAGGTGTAGTTGCTCAGTTGATGCTCAAATCTATTTTTGATGAGTGAAATTGCGTCTTGTTATATGGACTCTAATCGTACTGCAAAGCAATATGCTTGATGCACAAGATTTGAGTAAAATCAAAGATGTAAAATCAGTCACCAAGAAAAAACCAATTGAGTTTGGTGGCGCAATTGGATTAGGGGCAGGTTATTACAGAAACTCTTCGAACCAAGAGCGGATGGCTCCCTGGAACTGGTACGTAAGCGGTTCGCCTTTCATGAAAATTTACGGCATTAACATTCCATTCTCCTTTACTTACAGCGAAACTGGAAGGAGTTTAACCCATCCATTTCATTACAACTTTACAGGCGCAAGTCCATATTACAAATGGGCAACTTCACATTTGGGGTATCGCAGTATGAACTTTTCTGATTATACTGTAAATGGTGTAGTCTTTAACGGCATAGGTTTAGAACTAAAACCAGGCATATTGAGATTTGGCGCTTTTTACGGTGTTTTCAATCCCGCTGTAGAAGGCGACACTTTTGGGGGCAACTTTGGCGTTATTTTGCCAGCGTATAAACGTATTGGATATGGCGCTAAACTGGGCATCGGAAGCGATAAAAATTATTTTGATTTAATATACTTTAGAGGACGAGACGATGAGAAATCGCTTAAATCAGTTCCAAATTTTAAAACCATAACGCCATCCGATAACGTCACTTTCAGTCCGCGTCTTAAATTCACTATTCTCAAACATTGGGTCATTGAATCAGACATTGCTTTAAGTGTGTTTACGAGAAATGTTTTAAATGACACTTTAAAAGAAACTGAAGACCTAAAAACTGCATACAAATTTGTAAGAGTAAACACAACGTCCTATGGCGCCGTTGCTGGCCATGTAGCAACTGGCTTGAATTATGACAAATGGTCGATAAGCTTAAGAGCACGTCAGGTAAGCTCAGATTATCAATCAATGGGAATTAACTTATTACAAGATGATATTAGAGAATACACGATCAATCCAACTTTAAGACTGTTTAAAAGCAAGCTTGGCCTCTCTGGTTCGTATGGTTTGTACACTGACAATGTTTCCGGAAAAAGACTAAACACCACCGTGAGGAAAATATACAATACTAACATCAATTTTCAACCTACAGTGCGATTCAATTCAAATTTGTCTTATAACAATTTTGGCACGAGCAGAACCAATGGATTGATTCAAATGAATGACAGCATCACCTTTTCTATCATCAATGAAAGCTACTCAGCGAATATTAATTTTATGTTAGGCAGGATAAAGAAACCTGTTGTCCTGTCTTTGTTTGCAATGATGCAGAGTGCAAGAGACAGAAATATTTTTACCCGACAATTCAACAACTCTGATGTATTAAACATTGGATTAAGTTCGCAATACAAATGGGAGAAAATTGGATTTCAACTATCCGGCGGTTTGGCTTATGCCCAATTTAATGCTGGTGGAGTTGATTATGACACGAGAAATATCAACGTTTCTTTCAGAAAACAATTAGGCAAGAAGAAAAATAATTTAATGTTAACTACCGCGTTTTCTCAGCGTTATAAGGAAGCTCTTTATCAGGGCGATGTCACCTCTTTGATGTTGATATATCAAGCTAATTTGGGCAAGCGACACAGCATTAGCACCCAGGCACGCTATATGCTAAACTCAACTGGAATAGTTAGCAATTCATCTTTCAACGAACAACGATTCAGCATTCAGTATGGGTTTAAATTATAGATGGCTTGCCATATTGATATTTGTGAGTTTCACTCAGGCAGTTTCTCAGGTAACAGTGAGTTTAAGCGTTAAACCACCATTCACCCCATTTATATCAGACTATACCAATCCTTCAAGATTGCAAGACATCAATGTGTCTTTGTTTAATCAGAGCGGCAAAAAACTAAAATTGAAATTTAAAATCAGTTTAAAGAATGCTGCTAAAGGTATAGATATTTCTATAAAAGAATCCGTCAATCCAATTAACCCATTAGAGTTAGAAGCAAACGAATTCAAGTTTGTTGTGCTCGATGATGTCAGTAAACTATATGGCAAACTGGATCAAAACAGCTTTAATATTTCAGGAGCAGACATACAGAATCTAATTTTAGACGGCACCATTCCAGATGGCATTTATGAAGTGTGTATACAGGCCTTTGATTTTGATGCACCGGGATTTACGGTACCGCTGTCGGGGAATTCACCATCTGGTTGTTTCACTTTTCAGGTCAACTATACCGATCCTCCAACAGATATTCGCTTCAATGGCCAAATGTTAAATTACGCTTTCGGAGGAAACATTCCTAAGATTGGGGTCAACACATCAATGGGACAGAACTACAACATACAATTTACACCTCCATCATTGGTCATCGGAGGCAGTTATCAGTATGAATTATTGGTATTTGAAAATACGTCTGTCAATCCAAAGCAACAACAAGAGAAATCCATAATAGATGGCATTTCAACCATTCAACCTATTATTAGAAAGCAGTCGTCAGTGCCTTTTTTCACTATTGATCCAGGCGATATAGAATTGGATATTAGCAAAGACTATTTTTTACTGATACGCGTAGAAGACTTGAACAGAAAAGCATTGTTTAAAAACAAAGGCTACAGCACATTTAAAGCATTTCATTTGATCAATACAAGCCCAGTTTTTGTCAACGCTATAGAGTTTCAAAAACCAACTAGCGATCAATTGATCAGGTTTATGTTTGATATAAGAACCATTAAATGGACCAATGGTGCTGATTTTATTGTTCAAAATGAGATTCGAAAAAACATTGAGACAAAAGTAAAAATTATCAGACTACACAAGACGGCTCCGGTACCTACAAATGTATTTACAACAACTGTTGGCGAGGTATTACTTGAGAGCAAGTTCAGATACGACACTGACACCTTTAGTGCTATGGGATTACTATCCGAATTGAATGTAGAAAAGAAGTTTGGGACTATCGAAGACAATAATGATCTGCAATGGGTGATAGGTGTTCAGCACAGTTTGATTCCCGGCCGTGAATTTACTTCTCATATTACATTAGCCAATAATGGATATGCTCAAACCAGCTGTCAATTTTTTTCAGGAAGCGGCGCTGTACTGCCCGGAGCATTTTCGGTGTATCAAAAATATCCTTTAGACAATGATACCTTGCCATTTCAATATCCACCTGTGGTGTTTGGAATAGATAACGTAAAGTCGAGTGACAAGTTGGTATTTACCCAGTTTAACAGCCCTCTAGAGCCTATTGAGTCTTTCAAACACATGAAATTGACTTTAGATGCTGGCGTAAATTCTGATTTGAATGCGGTGGGGTTAGATACAGTCGTCAATGAAATTTCAACAAGAATGGGAAAGGCTGCCGACGACCAACTGAAGGGTAGATTTTTGGTGGCCAATTCAGAGATCAGCGAGGCAAAATCACTTATCAGACGTAGCTCTACCAATTTTCGGGTTCAAGTCATACACGCTTTAAATGCCACAACATTGCCCCTGGGCAATAGTTCTGTTGGAAAATCGGCATTAATGAAAAATGTGTTGAGGTATCAGGCGGCAGCAGAGTTGATGGACGTCGAGCCACAGATAGATTTCCCTAATTTAGCTCAGTTGATATATGTTCAACCTTTCAAAAACAATATCAATTGGACAGCAAAGTTAGGCATCTACAATCAGCAAAATTTTGGAGCAATAAGTGTAGGGGCATATTCTAATTACTTTCACAAAAATGAGTTGCCGCAAGGCGCCAATGCAGACGCTTTAAGAAGCAGCATTAAGACAGGAGCAGGCACATTTAATACCGGAATGATGACGCCTCAGTTGCAAGGCATACAAGTGCTTGGCAAGAATGATTCAGGAGCTACTGTTCTATTTAGTTTTTTGCCTTCTCCAATGCCATTAAAAATTTTACCTGAAAGAAATGACAACGATGTCTGGAGAGAGTTTAAAACATTAAATGTTGCCCAACAGTGGAATTTGGAATTATCGAGAGATAGAAATTTCAAATTTCTAGATACTGTTTTTTCTAAACGCATTATCAAGGACTATGAAATTGCTCAAGGGGCGGCGCCAATAATTGCTGACCTGTATAGCAAAGTAAGTATGCCCGTATTTTTCTCTGACACTGGTAAATATTATTGGCGGGTAACCTGGAGCAATGTTACTGTTGAGGCAGATGCTTCTAATGAAAAGAAACAATATTTTAGAAATTTAGCCAATCAACTGGCAACAGCTCAGTTGCTAAATCAAGGCCAAGATATCAGTACGGACGATGTATTTTTTGTTAGAAAAAATTACAGGTTTAGCAAAACAGATTCGTTTTCAATCAATGCATCAACTAAAGCTACCAAGACAGAATTGCCAGCATTTGAATTGCTATATCCATTAAACGGCGATACAATTCCCTTTTACTATCCACCAGTAGTGATAAAAAAGAATCCGAAAGACACTTCTTATAAGTTTGTGTTGTCAAGGTTCAACTCTGACTTGGAACCATATTACAATCACAACTATATTCTTTTAGATCCGAACCATACATCATCTGTTCAATTGCGCAGACTGTCTTATGATTCAACTCAAACTAGTTTTAACCGTTCCTTTGATGCATTGGCCAGAGAACAGTTGTATAGCGGTGAAGATGCAGGCGGTAATCCAGACCAATTAGCTAAAGATTTTCTGCTTCAGTCTCAGAAAAAAATCCATCTTGCTTTTTACAGCAGTAACAATAGCCAATTGTTGCCTTTGGGCAATAGCTCAACGGGCAAAATCAACTTAATCAATAGCGTTATTAACAGGCAATCTGCCTACCAATTGGCTGGAGTCGACGAGTCAGATATGGAAAAACCTTCTCTGTCTAATATGATTTATAAGGTGCCTTATAAATCCGTCAACTGGTCGGCGCGCTTAGCTTATTACTATCCATACGGCCATCCTAATACTAGTGTGGATAGTTTTGAGCGAAGTTTTGTGAATAGAACATTGGGGTACCTATCTCCAATAAGTCCAGAAAACAAAGCAGGATTAGCCTTTCTTAATGGCAATTTTAGTGTTGGCATGAAAACCCCCATTTTGACTTCAAGATTTAACGGAAGACAAGTTGCTGCCAATCAGATATCGATTAAATTTAAACCATCTGAAATGCCGATGAAACTATTTCCTGATGCCGAACAAGGAGAAATCTGGAATCAGTGGAAAGACTTGTTTACTGCTCAGCAATGGAATATAGAGGTATCTAATACCCCTAAATTCGATTCGATCATATATGTTTATTCAAAATGTTTAATAGAAAAATATGATATCCTTGGCGGAAAAGCTCAGTTGATGAACGATTTTTACAATGAAAGAACTCAAAAAATTGATTTAAAACCCGGCAAATATTTTTATAGAATTACATGGAGTAATCCCAGTCAAATTGACACAAATAACGCCTTGCACATGGGGTATTTTAAACATCAAATTAATTTAATTTCAGACCAATCTAAAATTGGAAGCAATGCGGACACAGATGCTGAACTTAATGAGTTTATTATAAGAAAGAACTACAAATTCAGCGCTATTGACAGTCTAACTGTTATAGATTCTGCTACGGTAAATGACAGTGCTGTTTGTGGTTTAAATTGTGCGTTTAGCATGAACGGCGTAAACACCACTACAGTTGTGGGCCATATAAACATTAATGACATCATCAAGGTTGGTCAGTTTGACCTGAAAATCACTTCTATTTCAAGCAACGCCACTAATAGAACCTATAGCGGTACAGGAAGCATAAAAACAAAGCTCTTCGGCGCCCCAATTGCAGTTAAATTTTCTAACATTGGCATTAATACTGAAAAGCGAATGGTGTCCGGAGTTGTAAAAGCGCAATATAAAACCAACCAGGTATTTGGCAACTTTAATGCAGACACTGGCACATTGATGTTTAAAGTTCAAGAAATTATCAAAAGTGGGAATCAAAGAGTAAGTGGTGCAATAGCAAATGTTGTTTCTAATGGTGAAGTGGAGCAAGTATACGATTATCTAAGCAGTCCCGCCAACATGATGAGTGATGCCTTTTCTGGCGAAGACATTAAGATGCCTTTTGGGTTGAGCAGAGAGATTGACAATTACCCTCACACTATTGCGATAACAGATATTACACTAACCCCTACAGAAGCAAAATTTAATGCAGCGGCTATCTTGCAATTAGACTTGCCTAATATTACACAATACTTGGGTTTTAGTGCATCTGGACTATGTTTAACACCGGGTGGCATTGGCAATGTTGCTAATGGAGGCGCTTTAGATTTGGTTGGAACTGTCAACATCCCATTGGGCGAACAATTTGGTCAGTTAAAAATCCTGGGCAAAACTTCCGATACATCTACCACAAGTGGCACCAGAGTTGTTTGGGACTGTAAAGGATTTAAACAACTAGATGTAAAAGTATCTGTAGAGTTGCCAGGTTCTTTGGCTTTGCCTGTTGCAAATGGAAAGTTATTAAAGTCTGAAAAAGTAGTTGCCACTGGACTTGCCAGTTTTTCGTCTATTAACAAATGGCTATTGGCTTTAGATTTTAACAAAGACTTTGAATTGAAGTGCTTGCCAGGATTTACTTTAACAGGCAGACAATTGACCCTTGATTTTACCGATGCACTTAACCCTCAGGGGATGGTTTTCCCAACTGACTATTTAGGAGACAGAAGCAATGTTTGGCAAGGACTATACATTAAAGATATAGGCGTTAAATTGCCTAATTTCTTTAGCGAACAAGATACCATACAAGGGGTAAGGTTCAACGCACAAAATTTAATATTGGATAGAACTGGCTTTACCGGCACATTCGCAATTAGCAATCTTATAGATCTAAATTCCGGCAAAATGGCGGGCTGGAAATACTCTATCGATCAATTTACTGGAAATATTATTCAGAATTCGTTAACCTCACTCACTATTAATGGTCAATTAGGTATTCCTGTATTAAATGGCAACATGCACTATGGATTGATGTTGAATATTAAACCAATGAGTACAATTGAGCAAACAAGAGACAGTGTAAAAGTGTCATTTACTTTGCAGCCTACAAGCAATATCAGCATGCCAGCATTGTTTGCTGGAATTACATTGTTACCATCCAGCAAAGTTGAAGTATTAGGCCAATTGTTTAGTCCGAAAACGTTAAGATTACAAAGCAATCTCAATGGTACATTTAGTTTTAGTGCCGATAATATTGCAGGTTTTAAAGATGTCAGATTTGGCAGTTTGCCATTTGAAGGATTGAAGGTGCGCACTGCCTTTTATACATTAGATTCGTTTAGCTTTAAGCTAGACCGATTGGGAGGTATTAATATGAATAGAGTTGTGCAGAATTCAACAGAATTATCGGGCACAGCTGCTCCCGCACCTGTTCAAACATCAGGCGAGGACAAAAAAGTTGGTGGCTTCCCAATTGATCTAAGTGATTTTTCACTTGATAATTTTACAGGAAAATGCTTGTTTGATTTAGATCAAAACCCAGGCCTCAGAATAGGTTTAAAGTTTAAACTCACAGTCAATATTGCCGACGCAGGTGGTAACGCCATTGGCGGACAATCTGTAGTGGGATTATATATGGGTTTAAGTAAAACATCAGGATTGTTTGGCGTTGCACCCAAAGGGATAAATTTGGACACTATAAGAATCTATGCATCTCTTAACGGAGCGGTTACAATAGCAGGAGGATTAGCTTTTATTGCAAATGATGCGGTATATGGCAATGGCATAGCGGGATTTGTATTGGCAAAAACACCAGTAATAAGCGTAGGCGTTACCGGCATGTTTGGTGAAGTAAGGGGCATGCGGTATTGGATGTTTGGAGCAAAAGCCGAATTTCCACCAATTCCAATAGACTTCTCAGCCAATGTTATTTATGCCAATTCTTTTTCAGGCGAATTTTGGTACAAGATGAACAGAACACCAGGTACGGCGGCCGACCAGGCAGCAGGATTTCAGATAGGAAAATCGCCAAGTGGGGCAAGCTTTGTACCAGACGCTAATCAATTGTTTGGATTTGGCGCTGCTTTGGGATTAACCGGTCCTCCCGGCTCTCCACTATTTGGTGATGTTGGTTTATATGCCCAAATTAATTCAAGTGGCGGTTTAAGCAAATTAACCATTGAAGGCAATTTATGGATGACCAATAACGATAAAGCAACGGCTCCAATTCTAATCAATGGAAATGTAACCATCGATGTAGACAATAAAAAGCTGGTTGGGTTGATGTCTGCTCTGGTAAATGTAGGTGGTGGTGCAGTAAGAGGAAGAGTGGAGTCGGTTATCGCGGGTAGAACTTATTACACTGCTGGCTCTGTGGACTTTTTAATTGATTTCAACAGAAATATTTGGCATATTAAATTAGGCGACCCATTTAAAACAAACAACAAATTAGGCTTTGGCTTCTACGCCGGAACCAATCTCATTTTCAATGCAGGGGGATATTTTATGATGGGCAATCAATTGCCGCAACAGTTGCCCCCAATGGAACCGAGCTTGGTGACTAAGCTACAACAATCAGGCATTGTTATTCCCGGAAACAGACAATCGGCTGGCACAACCGGTTTTGTTATACTGGCGGGCCTTGATGCTAATATTCCAGAAAAGAAAATTGAGTTTGGAACTTTCTATGCTGGCCTTTCTCTTCAGTTTGCAGTAGATGGCATGATGAAAGAACAGAGTTTTAATTGCCCTGGAAGAAATGGGTTGCAAGGGTATTACATTACTGGCAAAGCCTATGCAGTAGTGAATGGAGCCTTAGGGATACATGTAGATTTACCATTTTATCAAGGTGATATCATAGCCGCCGAATTGAATGCTGCCATGATGGTGGATGCAGGAATAATGAATCCTTATTATTTTAAAGGTCAGTTTGCCGCTAATTACTCTGTTCTGGGTGGATTAATAGAGGGATCTAAAACCTTCAATTTTGAATTGGCAGAAGATCCATCATGTAAACCTAAAATTAACACCAATAATTTCTCATTCGGAACTATTGTTGCCGATGTAAAACCCGTTAAAGATGCTACTGATGTGATTGTTGGCGTTGAACCAACAATTGCCTTGAATTTTGCAGTCAACAAAGAAACAGTTTTCCCGGTTACCAAAGTGGTTAATGGCGCCAATACAACCGTAAACGAAAAGATTCGTGTAAAGTACGAATACATTAGATTGAAAGAAGATGTCACCAATAGAAATAAAAAGCTAAGCATAATTGTTTCTTCTGACGGATTAGATATCACTGTTAGACCTGATTCATTCTTAAAGGACAACAATACTTACTACACCCTTTCTGCTCGCTTTTTTGTCGAGAAATTCAATGCATCAAACAACACCTGGTCGATAGTCAAACGAAAAAACAACAGCAATTGGGACACGATAATTTCAATCCGCTTTAGGACAGAGTTGGATGCATCATTCCAAGATGATTATGTACTGTACTCAGTACCAAGAGCAGGCGAACGCTATTTCAAAGTGAATGATTATACCACTGCCAAAATTGTTTGTAAACAAACCAATATACAGAGTACATTCTTTACAGGAACACTTGCAGCCAGTGGTAGCTTTAGACAAGCCCAACTAATGAGTGGTTATAATGTTTATTATGGATTGTATGCTCGAGCAGGCAACCCTGGTGACACTGTTAGAGTGCCATTGACATTTATAAACAATGAAATTAGATTTCCACTGCCAACTAAACTAGATACGCTAGGCTTGTATCAATTCAGAATAATTAAAGAGCGTATTCCTGGAACGACAATTACCAACAACTCACAATTGCAAAGCTATCAGTTGAGAGGCGATGTAAGCATCAGAACAAGAACAGCTGAAACCAAAGTTGACAGACGATTAATCATGCATGCATTCATTTATAAAGTGAGTCAGTATAAAACCATGCGCGAAAAAATTAGTCAAGTTGCGTTACGTACACCAACCTATAGTTTCTCTACAAGTGAATCTATCAAAGTTGAAGCTGTAACCAACGAACCTTTTGAAGAATTTGAGTTAAAAGCCTTTTCTTATCCAGCCAGTGCGCCAATGGTTACTTTATCCCCTACCATGGTAACATCTTGTTCTAACAATGCCATTGATGACAATAATTGGATCATTACAGATTACAGACCAAGAGTATTTAAAGCGGGTGATACTTTACAAAGAAAAAGAACCTCTTTTACAAGTGCCTTCTATGACAGAACAAAACAACTAACAGGGGCGCGTTTCATATTTGATGAACATATAATGCCTCCTATAACACAAAGCTCTTTCTTGTTTAATTATGATTTAAGATTAGCGGATCAACAAATATTCAATCTAAACACACAATTAATTCAAGTCAATAATTTAATGGTTTCTGGCATAACAGCTAATTCAACTTTACTATCAGGAAGCACAAACATCAGCATCGATCCTGTAACGGGTAGTGTAAGTAGTGGACTTAGTGCTCCGACAACAAGTCTGTCAACTAGCAGTACGACCTCAACTACTACGGTGGCCCCGGCAATTGGAAGCAGGTTGAACATCGATTATAACCATTTCTTACTCATGCATCAAGACTTTAGCAGATTAAAAACTTTGGCAAACAATATCATGGTTACAAATCCAAGTTTTTGGATGTTAGATTTCACAAGTGCAGAAAGGGCTTTGGTAACAAGAGTAAATCGCACAGATTACAAGTTTAGAATTCCAACAAATTCTAATAAGTTTGCAATAGCTTTACATCCAAACAACAACAATACAGCACCTGTTAAAAAACTTTTGATAAACAGTAACATCATAGAGCAAACAACTGCACTTATATTTCAAACCAGTACCAGTTTCTCAACTTTCTTAAAATGAGATATACATTAGCCATAGCCCTGTTTTATTTAAGTCTGCTGAGTGTTGGCGCCCAGGACACCATCTTTTTAAAAGGCAATGCCAGACGATACAATGATAAGATTGTATTAAGATGGAATACCACTACCCTGTCTGGTTTTCTGAATTATCAAAATTCAGTTATTGTAATTGAGCAACAAGTCGATAATCAATGGCAGCAGCTATCTGCACTCAAGCCCAATGCGGTTGTAGAGCCATCCAACAAAAAAGGCAAAGAACAATTAATGGCCACAATGTATCTTTCTGAGCAGCTAAAAAAGATGCACTCTACTTCATCTGTTGATCCTTTAGTGCAAATGCAGCAAGTTGATGATATGAAGGCTTTGTGGATGACTTTATCATTGAATGCAGATATTGACACCAACTCAGCAAATTTTGCCCGCCTGAGATATTCAATTGACATAAAAAACAACAAGCGTTTAGACCTTGTATACAGAGTATACGTTAAAACAAACAATGCCATCTCCGATACCATCTACTTTATTCCATCAAAAGCGACCTACGCATTGAATGATAAGCCGCAGTTGCTTACCGAAGAGAAGGAACAAGCAATAGAATTAAAATGGACAGCCAACAGACTATACTCCAGCTATGTAGTAGAACGTTCTGGAGCCAATGGGCAATTTGTCAAAATCAATAAAGCGCCCCTGGTTATTCCTTCTGAAATTGGCGAAAATGGCAGCTTGTATTACAAAGATTCAGTTGAAAATTATACTAAATTTCAATACAGAATTTATGGTATTGATATGTTTGGCGACGCTTCTCAATACAGTGAAGTTGTTATAGCAATGGGAAGAGACAAAACTCCACCTTTGCCAGTAAGAGGTCTGACTATTGCTGAAACGAACAACAAGCAGTTATTGGTGAAGTGGGATGGCTATAAAAGTGCCGATGATGTAAAAGGCATAGTTGTGGCTTTGAAAAACAAAAGCGAAGAAAGTTATATCCCACTAAATCAAAAAATATTGCCTTGGTCGACCAACAATTACAGTATCCCAATTGAAACAAATCAAACAGATTACTATGTCATGGTTGAGGCATTTGATTCTGTTGGAAATGGCAGCACTTCCGAAATATTTTATCAATTAAATGACAACACCGCACCTGTAAAACCGAGCGGATTGAAAGCTGTAGTGAATGCAAAAGGCATAGTCACCTTGAAATGGAAATCGAATAATGAAAGAGATTTAAACGGGTATTTAGTTTATCGTTCAAGCAGCGAAAAATCCGAATTTGGTGGTATAGTAAATGTGCCAATGCATGATACATTTTTGTTTGACACCTTATCGTTAAAGCTGCTGAACAGAGAAGTGTTTTATAGAGTAGTTGCTGTTGACCATCGTTTAAACCACTCTGAGAATTCTGAAACCATTAAAGTAATGCGACCGGATACTTTACCGCCAGTAGCGCCGCTGTTGGTAACCTATGTTGTAAAACTTGATCATGTTAAATTGAAGTTTTTCAATAGTACCAGTCTGGATGTCACACAGCACATTTTATACAAATTTAAGGAAGGCGACAAGCAGTATTCTAAATTGATTTTGAATGCTTCAGACACTGAGTATATCGACAAAGACATTATTGAGAACACAAACTACACCTACTATTTGCAAGCAGTAGACGAGTCGGGCAATATTTCGCCCCGTTCGGAAGTGGTTCAAATTAGAACATTAAAAAACTATTTTAAACCAGCAGTAAAAGTATTTTCAGCTTTGTACGACAGCGCAACATCGAGTGTAAAAATTGCATGGGATTACAACATGCACAATGTAAGCAAAGTTGTTATTTACAGGGGCACAACGCCATCAGACATGAGCAAAATACCCAATAAAATTCCGGTAACCAATCACTCATTTACAGACCAACATCCATTAGCAGGAGAATCATATTATGCCATCAAATTGTATTTCGCAGATGGCACCGAAACATTGGTTTCCATTCCATTGGGCGTAAAATACCATTAAAAACTTTCTATCAGGAATCTTGAAGTAAGCAGATTTAATGCTTGTAAATACCAGCGTAAACTGAGTCCTATGGGCCGCCCCAAACTACATAGCCCATCGATTCAAATTACCCCTAAAAAACGAAGAGAATCAACAAGAATACATTAGAAAAAAAACGATAAACAAAAACAATCGCACTATCATATTTTAGCCTTCGGATCTTTGGTTCTTGAGCCTCAGTCAAAGTGCGGTCCACGTTAAAACAGGTCAAAAAATGCTCCACGTTTTACACGCAGGGAATAACTACCATTGTTCCCAATTGCTTCGGGGGCGCCTTACCAGAAAAATATTCCCAAAAAATGCATCGCTTCGCTCTATGTATTTTTATTTACATCCATTTATGAAAATAGGAATTTTCAACATGGCTGATAAATAAAAATACCACCTAAAGGTGGCATTTTTTGGGAACATTTTTCTGGTGGAGCTGCAGGGAATCGAACCCTGGTCCGGAGTAGGAAATGATGGCGCTTTCTACAAGTTTATTGGTGATTATTGTCGGGTTAAAAATGGATCACCAAAGCCCAATCCTTAACCTTATGTCGCTT
>JACCDH010923733.1_pt1 | contig 26867 bp, 31 predicted proteins | sample 7442481 | NCBI WGS metagenome assembly JACCDH01 (sample SAMN15323433, study PRJNA562643) | freshwater metagenome | isolation source: river surface water | place: USA:Blue River Watershed | collected 2017-08-15 | reverse complement strand
GAGCCTCGCCCTGAGCCTCGCCCTGAGCCTCGCCCTGAGCCTCGCCCTGAGCCTCGCCCTGAGCCTCGCCCTGAGCCTCGCCCTGAGCCTCGCCCTGAACCTCGCCCTGAAGCGAGCAAAGAGACACACTACACACCTCAAGAACCCGAGGTCAACACGCACGATCTTTTGGATTCCAACCCGGACGATCTAGATAACGCTTCAGTGGACGCGCTTTTGCAAGAACTCGGGTTTACTAAATCCATGTTGCCTGATTTGACACTCAGCACCCTTGAAGACATCGAGCGGCAGTTCCCGTCGTTTGCTGGTAAAACCGAGGATGAAGCCGCGGTGTTATACGATCAAGGAAACCTAGGGTCGGTATCAGAGGCGGTTGGTCGCGGGGCTAGGCACTACGTTCATGGTCATGAACCGCAGTTCATTCAATATCAAGACCCACGGGCGCTGTATGATCCTTAACCACGACCAAGTCCAAAGGCCATTTTTTTACCGAGAGTTGCACATTCTTCAAGAGTGCCGTTTCTTCTATAACCCTGTCGATCGTCGTTTCCAGGGTCGTAGACCAGTTGATCATTGATTAATGTCCAGGGATCTTTTTGGTATGAACCGCAGTAAACTGCGTTTTTTTGAGGTTTCCAGTTGGTTTTGGTATCAAAATAATTTGGGTTATAATTGCGAAATGGACCAGAAAATGGTTGCGGACTTGCGTCGTCGGAGTTGTTTTCTTGTGCTTCCAAATGTAGGGCTTGTGCTTCTTGTTCTTCCAAATTTGTGTCTTGTTCTTCTCGCGCTTCTCGTGCTGCTTGTGCTCCCGTAAGAAGTTTATCTACATTTGTTGTTAAAAGTCCTATATTAAACAAAGGTTTGTGGTAAAACAAAAGGTCAAACCTCCACCCTTGTGTTAATTTATGGTCGAGTAACTTATCGAAACTTCCGATTTCTTCGTGATTTACCTTCAAGTCATCGTATTTAAACCAGACACTGGTAAAATCGTCGCTTAACTTTTGATTGTAAAAGCAGAAAAAATGGTTGTCCTTAAAAGCTACGATTGCGTGTAAACTGAGAAATGTGGTTTGCATGCCAAATAATTTCGTATGTACGGTTTCTGAGACACTAGTTGGATTACCATGGATAATAACGTACTCGCATTGGTCGAGAAGAATACGAGGCTTGTTATCTCGAAACTCGAAACCGGAAAGCGTAAAAACATGATTGATCACCCTGCTCGAAGTCGCAAACAAGATAGATTGCTTCAAGGTTTCCCTTCTTTTTTGGACAACCAACATGTTTTGCGTTTTCGGGAAAAATTGCAACAAATCTTGTAAAAAATCAAAAGCGGATCGCGGTTGATCGCCACTGTAATTGGTCAGAGATTGTATTTCGCGCATGACAACCCGAAGATCCGAGCAGTTCACCTCGCGGCTGTTTGTGATTTTTGCCAAAGCCTGTTTTAGTTGTTCGTTAATACAGTCGGTCTCAACCCATGAAGTGCGATATCTGGGGGCTTTTAACAAAGCGAACAGGACGCTGTCAATGTAGCAACTATTATTAACATAACCCAAGTTGACCAATGTGTTTTTGTACATGTCGTCCATCGTGAGTGGACATTCATCACCGCATACAAGTTCGGTATTGCGATGAACACCGTTTTCTTGAACTTGAATCCATGGCTTGCGTTCACTTATAAATTTGCACACATTTGGCTCCCCGGCAATTAAAAATGTAAAATCCTGCGGAATACGTATTTTTTGCCATGGCGGAAGATCGTATAGACAATACAGTTTGTTGCTCTTTATATATAAACCGTTAGCATACCATTTTTGTACACCATGCTGCTGACGTATTCTTGACTTAATAATGCGGGGTATTTTCTTCATGTCTTTCATATAACCTTGTCCGACTGGATGCACAAAAAAGTAAAGACCAATGTCCATCCTTGACTTCAAGTTTTGTGTTTCCTTTCCTTTTTTCCAAACCCAGGTTAAAAAGTACGTTGCCTTTTTTTGTAATCTTTGTCTAAGACGCTTTTTTTTGCTAGAAATCGCGAGCTAGCGCATCTTAAACGAACAATCCGTGGGTTGTTTCTACATTGACCCAGTATTTTTTTTTGGGGGGAGGGGGGTTAGTTTTTTTAAAGAGGTTTTCTGCAATACGGGCAGGTAATCGATAGTTGGCTCGTGAGGTACAAAGCTTCGAGACAAGCAATGTGCATCATGTGTCCACAGCCGAGTTGAACGCCGTAGTCCATGCGATCGAGGCAAATACCGCAATCCTCACGTATCGGTCGTTGTTCCGTGGTAAAAATATGTTCCACCACCCGCTGATAAAACACATTTCTTGGGAGCCCGACGTTCAAACCGTGACCCATCAGGATCCGGACGGCTTCAAGGTTTGACGTCGTCATGCAATTGAGCACCGCTTCGTCCAGCGAATGGTGACCTTGATGGTTCAACATGGTCGGATCGGCTTGGCAGCCGAGCAGTGTCAAAATGGGAGCGACGGTCCTCCTCCGAGCCATTCGGGTCGCGATTAAAAGTGCGGTGTCGCCGTGTTCGTCCTGGGTGTTGACACAACCGTGAGCAAGGCGTTGGACGATATCTTGGTTTAACTGTGCACACGTTGCGTACTTGAGAAACAACATGAGCGCGGTGGACCCGTCGTGGCACTGGGCTGTTGTGTCGACATCCGAGGATAGCAAGTACTCTACGAGTACAAGCTGCGTATGCAACACCGCGACCATCAACGGGGTGTATCCTTGATGGTTACGCTTGTTTAAATCGGTAGGTCGGAGTAACTTGAGAGTCGTCATTGGTAAAAACCGAGCGTTGACTTGTTCCAAAGCATAGAAAAACGCAGTTTCCCCGGCATTGTCGGTGACATCAAGGTCCGCTTGCATATAAAGAAGGTTTTTAATAACCAAATGCGTGCCTACATCTGGGGTGAGTGCGGCGACTCTGTGAAGAGCGGTTTCACCTTGGTGGTTCCGAATGTTTGGATCTGCGGATCGAAGGTGGAAAATATAATTGATGGCTTGGTGTTGTTTCGCCAAGGACGCTGCGTGTTGAAGAGCGGTGCACCCGTTCTGGTCTTGAATGTTAACATTTGCACCGTGTTTGATCAAACTTTTGACCACCCGAGCGTTTCTGTTCGTCGTTGCAAGTATGAGCGCGGGTGGTTTGGTGGTGAAAACATTCGGGTCTGCACCGTTCCGGATCAGGTATGAAACAATTAATCCCCCGTGTTTGTGGTTATAGGCCGCTGCTTGTATCGGGGTCCAACCTTGATTGTTTGCGACATTCAGGTTAAAGCACACATTCGGATTAAAGCGTCGTGAAAGAATCTTGTGCACTTCCCTGACGTGTTTGCTCGCACACGCCTCGATCAACCTGTCGATGATGCGCATGTGTTGCACGTGTTTTAAAAAGTGCTTGGCCAATATCATGTCGGGGCCCATGTTGCGGTCTTGGATGTTTAGACCACTGGACATTTGGAAGTTTTGAAAAATACACATATTATTTGTGATTTTGCAGATTACCCCAAAAAAAGTTATTATTAAAAATTGGATTCAAAATAAAACTATCGCACATTCTTATAATTTCGAATAGTTCTTACCATTACACAAACTGTTAAAACAAACGGCGAGATCTCTTCACAGATTGTGACATCAAATGGAGTTTGATATTATCCTGGCGTGTGATTTAAAGAGAGGTGTCGGAAACACAGAGGTCGATTACACAACATATCTTCCTTGGAATATTCCTATGGATATGCGTCATTTTCGAACAACAACGATACACGAAAGTAATGCGGAGATGTTTAAAATGAATGTTGTAGGCTCACCGCCTCGACACTCGCGAATGTTTTGCCAAAACGGCTGAATGTTGTCATAACGTCCAATTCAAATTATCGAAGATCTGAGGGCTTTGTTGTATACAACAAGCTTGACGATGCGTTGCATGGACTCTACGAAATTCCATGGATAAACAAAGTTTTTGTCATTGGTGGGAAAAAATTAGCAGAACAAGCCATTCATCACCGAAATTGTAAGACCGTCTATCTCACTTTAATTAACCATGATTATGGTTGTGGGATACGCTTATCCCGTCAATGGTTGGCTTTGGTTTTCGATCAAAATCAAAGATTAATCGAGGAAGAAAAAAAAATTGGCAAATGTCTGCAATTGTCAGCAATGGTCGGCTTGTGTTTTATTAAATCCACGCGTAAAAACAAAGAAGAACACTCAAGTGTGTTAACTACCGACTGACGACAAGATTATTTAACGATGATATTCGTAAAATTCTGGTCGGTGGATAACTTAAAAAATGGGGGATAATTCTACAAGCTTCGCCTCTAATGATTGGTGTTTTTACCTTACTTGACTACTCAACAATTGTCGACCTGTGTTTTATTAAATCCTGTTTGACTAAATCCGCGTGTAAAACAAAGACGAACACTTTGAGTGCGTTAATTACCGACACGAATAAAAACATAATTGGTGTTATTTGACTGGTGCACTAATGGTCAAACTGGGCATTCGTGTTGGACATAATCCACAGGCCATCGCTTTCAGGCTAAAAACCATTTGCTCGCTAGAATTTGTACGGCGATGGACCTTGGTCCGAGGTCGTCTGGTTTGGTGTACTTTCGTTTTCTGGTTTTTGTACGGGTTTTTTCCGACGCCTCATCACCGAACATGTCGACTTTCACATCGCCCGAAATATAGTATCCGACGTGTCTAGCGAGATTGTACTCGTCCGAAACCACAGCGTTACAATCTTTGTAGACTTTGGCTTCGACTTGAATTTGATTCATCAGGTGCACCCATTCCAGCTTTTCAAATTCGCGATGGTCAATACGACAGCGACGGAGCGCGTCGGTGTTGCACGCTTGTCTCGGTTGACGCGGATCCTGGATGCGAGGGTTTCCATTTCTTTCGACCTTGTTATGCAACGTGGCCCAGAAGGCTGCTACACGAGTCTGTTGCATGAACGCATCGCCAAACTGCGGCGAAACATCTTCGTCAGACAAGGCTTCGGTGAGCAACACCATTTCGTCGAGACCTTGGATCCTACAGTCCCCTGGTCGCATCGGCCCTGGTTTGCCGCAGTTTGCAGGCCAAACAGTCGTGACGAAATCCGGGTAGGACTTGTACATAACGGTGGATATACACGCGGGACTACTTTCCCAAAGTGTGAGGTAGTCGTTTAAGTCACACCCTCTCGAGGCCATGGACGGCTCGCCCTTCTCTCGGTTCATGAGTTTCAGGGCGGCGTTAAACACATTCGTCTCCTTGTGATCCGGCGTTTCAAATAGCAGAGACTTGGTTTGACACGGTGTCGCCATCCAGCGAAGTTGGTTCAAAATGTAGTTTAGATCGTCGCTCGAGCTGTAGAGACGGTGGACCTCGGTGGTCAGTGGTAGTTTTAACGCTTGACATTCGAGTGTGACAAGGTTCGCAATCTGCTTTTTGGACAAGGGACCGCATCTTATTTCTCGTAGCGCGTGCTTTAACTTTTGCCCGAGTTCCCCAAAAACGTTTTTATGGTATTTGTCCTGGACAGTGATCACGACCGGGTTAAGCCACCACGAAGCGGACGGGGTGCGTCGTTTTTTGTTGTCGAGAACACCTGCGATTTTGGCGACTATAAACCGAAGCACGCTCATGGCCTCCCCTTCGCCAAAATCGTCCGCGCCATCAAGAAGGACCAACCGGCGGTGATGATCGTTGGACCGAAAGAGTGCCGAGAACACGCTGTCGTTGTTGCGACTGATACTGTCAAAAACGACAATTTGGTGGTTGGTCAACGATGCAGCCTGCTCGACGACCCAACTTTTACCGGACCCGGTGTCTCCGACGAGAAGCACGGCGAGCACGTCCGAGACCTTGGCGGACTCGCGTTCGTTAATAAATGCGACGAGTTGTTCGGTCACTTGGCGGTGATGGTCGACGTCTGAAGTCCAGCCCGCGCTCGCCACTAAACAAGACGCGGGGGGCACCGGGGTGTTAGCAACCAAGGTGCTATCTGAACCATGGCTGTTTAGGTTTTTGACCTTTGACGGGGGCAAAGGATTGGATGATTGGACGAGGTTACAGGTTTGTTCTTTTTTGTTCGGGGTTAAGTTTGACAAGTGATGATCCGTGGGGGTTTTTCTCTCGGGCAACGCTTTGACCGGTGTAAACAAATTCTTGAAAAAATCGGATGGCAAGGTGCGATCCACCGACGATTCTTGTGGTTCCTGTTCGAGCTTTTTGGGCGTTTTCTCAGGGTTGTGAGATAAGAAATTTTGTAAAAAGTTGCTTGGTAGCATGACCTATGGCAGAGTGAATGCAAAGATCAACGAGCGAAAAATCGTCATAAACAATTTCGAACAAATTGGTGTTGGCCAAACTTGGGACATAATCACCACAAACTTTATGTAAGAAAAAAAAATTGGCCATAAAAAGTGTGGAACACCCAAGTTTTTTCTAGAAATTGCAGATTTTAGTTTTTGGTTCTATTTCATGTCGCAAATTTCTTATTTGATTACGTTTTGGTCACCAAAAAAAAAATGTACCAAAGTTTTATCCAAAATGTTCCTGGTGTCAAACACTTTCTAAGAAAAACCAAACTTTTGCAAATTGCAGAGACTTTTGTCTCTATTCATGTCGAAAAGTCTTTGTGTCAAATTAGCGTTAAAATCTGGAAATTTAATAATTACTTGATTGATGGTGGTCCAACATTAATGTTACCCACGTTTCTAAATGTCGCCTTGAACAAGGATTCTCAACACGGGAAATGATCATGTTTGTCCGTCACATGTTTTTTAGCATGATTTTTTTCGGAAATCGAAACCGATAGTGAACAAACCGCTTGTATCTAAAGTTATTTATATGGTATTTACGATCGTCCACGTGCACGTGATGACCGATGCGTGCAAGAAACGATATGCGAAAAACAAACTTTTCTTGAAAAACAAAGGTTTCCGTCGATACCAACGTAAAACGCCTTGATAAAATAGTGGTAACTACCTCTCGACTGATTGTTGGCAACACGGATATAACAGCGTTTCCCGTTTGGAGCCATTCTCCAAAACAGGTCAGCGTTTTTGGAACATTGTGACACAAATAACACACTTGCGCACGCTGATGTGGTGCGAAGCTGTGCACGTAACGATTTAGAAATAACAAGGCAATCATGTTTGAGTCACAATTCATTGTCAATATTCCACCCCTTTTTTTTTATTTTGAATCACCAACTGGATCAATACGAACATGCAACCACGCAACTGTGTTACCGTGCGTGTTTAGTACCCATTCGTTGGTTTTTTGACTGTGCATAAGTTCCAGCAGCGTTTGACCCGCAAGTTTCCAAAGCTTTTGGATTTGCCTTAGACTGGCAAGGTTATGGAAATCAGAGATGTACCGATACGCGTGTACTGGTGTCTGTCGACTTTTGCAAGGGATAACAAGCAACGTTTGTTTATGCTTAGAATGAAAAACCACACCGCCTTGGTTGGACAGGGCGCATGTCTGTAGCTGGGGGCCAAACGTCACTGCGTCCACATATTTGTCAAGACCGTTGGCGGATACAACACTGTATTGAAAACGGTCGCTCAGGCTTTTATATTGAACAGGGGCAAACCGAATATAATACTGGGTTTGTAAAAACAAAAGTTGGAACAAACGACAGTGGCGAAGAAGGTCCTCAACTATGTTTCTACGAAATAAAAGACCTTGAGCCATAGTTGTGGTTTGACACGTTACCGAAATTCCGTCGGCAAAAACGGAAACCGTACATTTCATTTTTAGGATAAAAAAAAGTCGACACGACAATCCCTTTTTTTTGTCCGAATGTTCAAATTTTCACTGCACTTTTCAAACTTGAGCACAAAATGACAACACCCTCCAAAACTGGCGTAAGGAGCAAGGCAAAGCGGGAGTTAAGTGAGCGACAAGAACGACATGGGTCGAGATCAAGTGAGCGACAACAACGACATGGATCGAGATCAAGTGAGCGACAAGAACGACATGGGTCGAGATCAAGCTTCTCTTCAACGTCACGTTCAAGTTTTGATAATTCGTACGATGCGGAATCTCGGCAACGATTTGTCCACAAATTTATCGATGACAACGCTTTAATCAAGGACGATAACACCGAAGAACCAGAAGTTGGCACTTGTTGTTTTTGCAAAGGGGAATGTAATCCCGCAAGTCAAAGTTGTGGTTCGTGTGCAAGAAGTTTAAGTTTTGGACCAAAACCGGCGTGGTATCCTTCACGTTCAAACTCCCCTGAACGGGACATATGAACATTGAAAAAAAAAACAATAAAAACCTCGCCCGCTTTTAGCTATTTGACAAGTCTTAATGGAATAAAAGGTTCGCCATGAACATAAATAACGGCGCCATGTGGTATTTCCACATGATGTTTTCCTCTGTTGAACAAAGCCGCCCAGCCAAATATGCAACCGATGACAGAAACTAGTAGTGTTAACGCTATAAGAAGTAACATTTGTTTAGATACGGACATGACCTGTTTCTGAAAGTTTGGAAAAAAATAATCAGAAAACCCCATATTTCACAATGGAAAATTCTTTTTTTTTAAAGACGCTTCTGGTTTGTCATGTGTGAAAATATTGATGTAAAAATCTGGTTTCCATTTCTGAAAAAAAACAACGAAGCCGAATTTTTGTATAATATGTCAAATATTACATCATTGCCGCTTTCAAATGTTGCTGAATCCGTACCAATTAACAAACCACAAGCACCTCCGCCACGTTTCGATCGACATAAATTATACAATAATGTATCACAACATCTGTTTCCTAATTTTCCGCCAAACGATCCTCCGCCGTCCTTTCAATTAAATCCTCCGCCGTCCTTTCAATTGGATCCTCCGCCGTCCTTTCAATTAGATCCTCCGCCGTCCTTTCAATTAGATACTCCGCCGTCCTTTCAATTAGATCCTCCGCCGTCCTTTCAAGACGATCCTTTGCCGCCATTTCAATCAACACCTAACCAACAGCATCAAAATTGGCCACATAACCTAACTCAACCGTTGCACCATTGGGCTGACCAAACTCAGCAGTTGCACCATTGGTCTGACCAACTTCCACAATATAATCCAAATGCGCGAGATTACCAACCACGGCCGTTGCAATATTCACCACCTCAGCAATCACAGTCGTCGCAAAATGTGCCACTTCAACAACCTCGGATGTTGCACCGTTTGTCTGACCAACCTCCGCAATATAATCCAAATGCGCAAGATTACCAACCACGGCCGTTGCAATATTCACCACCTCAGCAATCACAGTCGTCGCAAAAAGTGCCACCTCAACAACCTCGGATGTTGCACAATTGGTCTGACCAACCTCCGCAATATAATCCAAATGCGCAAGATTACCAACCACGGCCGTTGCAATATTCACCACCTCAGCAATCGCAGTCTTCGCAAAATTTTCCACCTCAACAGTCTCTGCCGTCGCACGATTGGTCTGAACAACCCCCACAATATAATCCAAATGCGCAAGATTACCAACCACCGCCATTGCGAGATTTGTCGCCTAACCAACTTCCATCTTATTACGATTATCCGAATCCCCCGGTTCAAGGAATAACTAATGACAAGCCGCGGGATTCACAACTTAAGCCATCCGTCGAAGGTCCGACCCCGATAAACACGAGAGTATTACAGAAGCGCAGAAGGCTTTTTTTAACATTTTACATCTTAGCTTGGATGGGACTCGCCGCACTCGCAGCCACTGAAATTCACCAACTGATCACAAGAACAAAGACCCCAGCTGCGCTGACTGCGGACTCTGTGTCTAGCGAGTCGATTGCCTTTCGGACGCTGAAAAAGTTCAACAACGACGCCTCCAACGTGGTGGTCAAGGCGGGCCTTCAAGCAAACGCGTTTCCGATCACGGCGACCGCAGGCATTGTGTCCGAAGGAACCACGACTACACCAGCATTCAAGATTGCCTCTGGTGCAAACAAGGTGGGTCAGCTGATGGTGTCTGTTAGCGAAACAGGGGAGGCCGAGTGGGATCTCCAAGTTCACGAGGGCGCGGTCGTGCGCAACGACCCCGGAGCGGCGCCGGTGACCGCGTCCGTGGCAGGAGGGGTGGTTTTGTCCTCTGGGGTTGACGGCGTTTCCGTACGCCCGGCACCTGCCTCGATCACGCCGTTGGTGGATGCAACCACAGGGGCCTTGCGCGTCGTTTCCAACATCAACGGGCTGGTGGGTTGGGGTTTCCAAGGCCAAGAGTCGGCGGGGGTAATTGCGAACCCATCACCGTTGGACATCAACGGCCCTGCAAACGACACTTTGGTTTTGCAGGCCCCGAGCATTGATTTCCCAAACACCCGAGTCTGGGCAACCGCGGGCGGTGCGCACGAGTCGCACTGGCAGCCGTTGCGGGTCGACGGGAGCGCCAATCAGATCACGGCTCTTCTCCAGCTAATGCCAGTGGTGACTGGTACCGCTTTGCTGGCAGTTACCACGCCGTCCTTGATTGTTGCGAGTGCCGTCGTTCGTTTGCGGTTAAGTGGAATCAAGGTTACCGAGACGGGTATTGTCCCTACACAAGCTCAGCTCACCTGGCAACTTCGCCTGGTCACAACAGCGACACATGTCGCCGTCGAACCCAACGCGGCCACGACACAAGCAACCAACTCTGTGTTTAACAAAGTCTCAACGAACATCACAGTTCAGGGCGGAAGCACGACTATTGCCGCCCTTCGCGGGTTCAAAGTAAATTTTGCTTTCGGGCCCGAAACGACCACATCCGAGTTTATCGGAAATGCGGCGCTCGAGATTGTGTACCCTTTGCCTCCATCGGACCCTGAATTGGGGTTTTCACTCGAACCAGTCTGGGCTTAATTTGGTCCTGCTCGGCCTTTATGAGGAAAAAAAAAAAATCCCACCGGCTTTGATACGATCCATCGAGTGTTGACTAAAATTTTACTGTGTGACGTGCATCACGACCAGTTTCAATTTGGCCGTGTATCCTTTACTGCGCATATTAGCGGCCCCGAGGAACGTCTTCAACGTCATCTGAAAGTTTTTTTTCCAGTTTTTATTTTCGAAAAACGAATGGTTAAAATGACATTCGAACAAAGTGCTGAGGTGGGGCGCGCGCACGTCGACCCCCATGTGTTCCAGCAGACTTGTGACCGTTTTTTGATAGTACTCATTGTCGGGTTTTACAGGCGTTTCAACTGTTCGTTCAACCGATTGTTTCTGGTTCATTTGTCTAAAATACAACACCGCGGCCTCACCGGCCGTTAAACCACAAGGCAGGATTGTATTGGCTTCTTTAACACCTGACCGGTGACTGTCGCGCAAGTACGACAAAATGACACCTTGTTGCATGCAATCACGAAACGTTTGCTTTTGCCAGTCAGGCGGTTTTACGTTAAGAGGAGGGAACTCGCAGTCGTAATAAAAAAACCCATCGTCGGAGGCGTGCATGCGTTTTTATTCACACGCGGACGAGTCAAAAAAAAACAATCTTTGTACGCGCCTACAGAACTCACAGTGCAAACAAGAAAACGAAAAAATTTTTTTTTCCAACAAAGTGTACATTTTTTATTTTATGTTTTTTATTTCGTTTCTGGCTTTTCGCTATTTTGACGTATTTGTTTTTGAAAAAAAACTTAAAATTCGAATGGCTGATCCGATCAAAGAGTATTGCAAGCTAGAAAGACAAAAAAAAAGTCTTCTGTCTCAAAAGGCAGAAGTCGACGCAAAATTAGCCGTTCTTAAAGAACAGATTATCGAATTTGCCCAGCAGCAAGGGCAAAACGTCATGGACGTAGTCCCCACCGGTTTCCATGAATCAATAGAGATCGGTCCAGCGGGGTCTTTAGTCCTAAAATCGAAAAACGAGTATGAGGACTTTAACAAAACAAATCTCCGAAACGCGTGTCTCAAGTACTTTCGCATGCTCTTTCCAGACGAAGAGCTCGCCAACATCGAAAAGTTTGCGTTCGGACAGGCTGCATACATGTGGGCCGAGCGGGAAAGCAGCAAAGTTCTTTATCTTGAACGGACGTTTGTCGAACCCGAGCCAAAGAAACCCAAGACAGCCCAGCGTAAGAAACCAGAGTCCAAGCCGCAAAAAACCACCGTCGAAAAGGAGATTTTACCAAAAACGCGAGAGGATTTTTTCCAGCTCAAAGTTTTTGAACGATTGTCCGAAGAGACTAAATAAAACAAAGAGTCATATTTTACGGAGAAACAGATAAAAATATCCGACATTACCCTGGGAGTATTCCAACAACCGTTTTATCGTCGTTTGCCAAGTCCGGCACCAAAACTCATACCTTGTTTAAAACACTGGTCTCTGGTCCCGTTTTCTCGCCATGGATCATCCGGGTACGTTTTTATGTCATACGGGTCAGTCACCGCCGCGAAATACGCGTTCTCGGGTATTTTTTGATCCCCGGACTTGATTCTCCAACCGTCGGATGCGTACTTTCCGCAATAGAATTTGTCTATTGTTTCACCATGACGCACGACGGATCGTTCTGGGACCTTGTAATTGTTGATCGGTTTATTGGGGCCATAAAGATCACTGTTGATTACACGTATAATTTTTTTTTGTGTGTCATTTTGTCGAATGTCAATCAAATATGTTCTTTGATTGGTAAATCTGTGGCGCCCAACCTTGGCACCCATGGATTCCAGAAACTTTTGTAGTCTCGAGGATACGTCCTCGAAAGGTACGCGAATCTTGTTAGTCTGGAACGCGGCGATGACCCATAAAGCGTTACGAATATTGTGATTATTGGGCTTCACACCCGCAGCTATGACAGTTTGACCACCATTCGGTTTGGCACCTGTTTGTAATGCAATGAATCCGACACATGATTGACCCTCAAAAATGTCGCCATCGTTATCATTACCATATGTTGATTGACCAGTACCGAGATAAACAATCAAGGTAATCCCTTGTCGTCCAAACGCATTTTCTGCGTCGGATATGACAGTTTTCATTTTACTCTTTGGTAAACTGCAGCGGGTGATTAAAAACTCGGTGAATTGTCGAGCACAATAAGAAAAAGAATGGCTAGATTCGGCACTACGCTTCCAATGATACACCACGCGTATGTATCCTTGTTTGGTTAATTTTTGGTCAAGTTTGTGAGATGCACACACGAGTTCATTTGCCGTGATTTGTGACGCGGATGTTGGGTCCTTTAATAGACGTATAATTTCTTCATCGTATTGATCCATTTTTGTTTCGCCTATGTACGAATAAACATCATCTTTGTTGATTTTTATTTTTTTGGCTTCGATAATAAAGTTAATAGATGCCCAGAAATCGCCTTTAACGTCTTGAAAAACGGTCGGTACCTGCTGCTTTGAAATAACAAATTGATTAAAATACTGATTATATGCGGAATCGAAACGTTGCAATGTGAGCAAATGGTACCAACAATTTTCAGAAAGTAATCTTTGATTTCTTAATATAGGGGAAGAAGCTCGACCATAAACGATGTCACCACTCGGGTTTTCGGAGACTGGGTTGTCGAAGTTATATTGCTGATCTTTTTGCTGTTCCTGTTGCTGATCTTGTTGCCGTTCCTGTTGCTGATCTTGTTGCCGTTCCTGTTGCTGTTCCTGTTGCCGTTCCTGTTGCCGTTCCTGTTGCCGTTCCTGTTGCTGATCTTGTTGCCGTTCCTGTTGCTGATCTTGTTGCGGTTCCTGTTGCTGATCTTGTTGCCGTTCCTGTTGGTGTTGTTGGTGTTGTTGCTGTTGTTGCTGTTGTTGCTGTTGTTGCTGTTGCCACTCTTGACGCTGCAGGTGCTGTTGCACCATATCGTGCAATTGTTTAAGAGCATCTTGTTCATACGTTTGCGGATTCGGCAGTTGTCGTATAAATTTAAGCTGATCTGATAAAAACGTTAGTGTACGACTGTTTAACCAATCTTGTAAACGCCCACTTTGCATTTGCTGTAACATCTCCAGTACTGTTTGCTGTTGCTGTCGCTGTCGCTGTTGCTGTTTGCGTTTTTCAGCAGAGGGAACTAGCGGAGAGGCTCGTTTGCTTTGCAAAATTGCTGGCCTCTGGTCCATTACTCTCTCTTCGTTTTGCGCTTGGTCCCTTCCCGGAGATTTGTTCCTCGACGTCTGCGCGCTCATTTGTGGGTCGTCATGTAAGTCCTGACTTTTTTGTTCAATGGGGGATTGTTTTCGAGCCCGCGGACTAGGTTCACCTACTGGTTTTAAACTAGAGTTGGCATTAACCATCATTCTCCGTTGAGCAGCATCGAATATAGAAGGCTTTCGTTGCGTGGGTAAACTATATGCGCTAGGCATTTGTTTCCTCGGTTTAGACGGTCGTGTGGCCCCTAATTCTCTGATTCTCCTCCGCTGCTTTGTCTTGGTTGCAATGGATGATTGTGTTTCTGGTTTGTTGGAACGAGTAATGTGTTTATAACTTTGTGTTCGTGTAATATCCGTGGTTTTAATTTTGTATACTTGTGTATTTGACGAGTATTCTACATGTATGTCTCGCATTGAATCATATTGTCTCGCAAGCTTATTATATATTTGTTCTGGTATAAAAACATGAGTGGAACCACGACTAATCAAAACATTACCTATCAAGTATAACCAGTGTCGTTCATCTGTCGCGTAACTTGCGTGTATTCGAATTCCATTTTCGCCCCCTTTTGACCACACAATTAAGCCAACGATCGTTCTATCCTCAGTGTTCAATGAGGACGTAATATGTAACTCGTCACCAAGTTGCAAACCATGTTGATAAATATCGATGTTCTCTTTTTCTGATGCTTGTCGAATGTCAGCAAGGTCAGTATATTTAATGGTTTTGTCTGTAATACTAAATCTTGGTGAATTGCTCATTTTTTTATAACGTTTAATCGTTAAAAACAAGTGTCAAAAAACTTTTTTTTGAAAGAAAGAACAACGTGGAAAACGATTTTGATCTATTTTTTAGGACGAGGAAACTTGATAGTGACCAATCCGTCGTCCTCACGACGTTGATGTCTGCGCTCATCTGATAACTTTCCACTTTCATACTTCCCATGATACAAAGCTCGACCAGTTTCATTGTAACGGTTAATATCCCGATCATCACGTCTTTTGGTTTTGGGTTTTTGAAAATCTAAATTATGATGCATTTTTTTAAAAGTGTCAAGGTCGGCATCATCCGACAGTAACGAATGGTTGTCATATTCTTCTTCCCGATCATCTGGACTGTCGTCTTTTTCCTCCTCTTCTTCTTCTTCTTTAATTGGTTCGTGGTTGGACAATGCCGATCTCCACGAAGGATGTGAGTAGTGCTTCGGAGTACTTTCTCGAAGTGTTTTCACAGGGGTGATCGCAAACTGGTTGTATACACACTCCCGACAAATATTCAAAAAGAGTTCCATTATTTTGAGAGCGTCACCGTTGGATTCTTGTTTTTCGACAAAAAGCAGTTGCGGGCAGAGCGTTAGTCTACGAAGCAGTGTAACCCAAATAAAACGCAACAACGTTGGTGTATCGTCGTGGCGCATGGTACACCCTCCTTGATCGCGTATTAGATTACACCATTGTTCCAGAATGTCCAACACCGAATGGTTTGGATCCACGTAAACCCAAAACCGACGATCTTCCGTCAAAATCGATTTTAAAATTTGAACAACGCTACCATTTAACGATCTTGATTCCAATATTTTTACAAGGGCATGATGGACCCCTTCAGCGATCGGTATAAGCTGATTCTGGACTATACTCTCACGCACGGAAAACATTTGGGAATCTTTTTTTTTAAAAAAAATATAGGGGTCTATCTTTTTTTCTTTTCTGTCTTTTTTGGAAAAAAAAAGAAAATTGTGCTTTTTGTCGTTGTTTTTGCGAAAAAACAAAAAGAAAAAAAATCACCAGCTCTCTGTGTTTTCGATTGTCGCATGCGTGTGTCTAAAACATGTGCGCTCCAACCCGCCCAGGGTCAATGTCAACACGCGGACGTTGTGATTTCCAAAAACGTCTTTGCGAGTGCGTCCGTGTTTCAAGGAAACCAAAGAACGACCATGGAGGATCGCGTCCTCATAACCACCTGCGGTCCTGGACCTAATCGTTTCGGTCTTGTCCTTCTCCTCGACGGTCACGGTGGATCGCACTGTGTCGATTATGTGTACAAACATTTTGTTAAAACCTTGGAGGAACAAACTCTAAAAATGGAGGGTGATGTCGCTGAAATTCTACACAACACTTTTGCTACTTTAGATCACGGGGTTTCCGACAATGACACAGGAACAACGGTTTCGTGTCTTTTGATAGACCTCAACACGGAGCAACCATGGTTAGCTCACGTCGGAGACTCGTCTGTGTACGGGCTCAAAACCCACGTGGATGCAGCAAAGTGGACGCACCAGAAACTCACGGTCGACCACAAAGTGACCGAACCCCGCGAAATGCAAAGACTGCGTGCACACCCCGCGTTTCGCGGGGTGACCCCCGACGGCTACGTAATAAGCCCGTCTGGTGATGCACTAAATATGACCCGAGCGATCGGCGACCACTCCTTTGAGGGTCTCATTAGCAGCAAACCAGACGTGGTCCGCCTCGAGCAACACTGGGACGTTATCATTCTTGCATCGGACGGCGTCTGGGACGTTATGTCCGTCGACGAGGTCGCGGCGTCCGTGGCGACCGCGCCCAGGTGGCAAGGATCCGCTCAGGCGGTAAACAGCGCGCGAAATGCGACGTACGAACAGCACGACAACACAAGCATTGTTTTGGTTTATTTAAGACAACCTCCATCGGTGACCGCAAGTCAAACACTGGACGTAGATACTCATGGGCTCGTCCACTGAACGCGTCTGTCGAGCCATGGATAGCGTGTTTGAGGATTGACACCGAACACATTTGTCAACGTGAATAGAGGTGCCTAGGGTTGTGTCCGGTTCTTGAAGACGCACCCTTTCCCGGTTGTGGAATTCGTTGAAAAGTTTTTCCAGCTGTCGCTCCTCGCCGTTGAGCACCACCGTACCGGCCTGTATGTCTTCAACAGTGGTGTAATGCATAATTTCATCCAATTGGAACAGAGTGGCAGGTGTATTGTTGGTCGGTTCAAGGTCGAGAACTTTGGCGGTTAACGCGCAAAATGTTTCCGTGCCTGGGATGTTTTTTCCGAATTTTTTTTCTACACGGTCGCGCACCACGTCTGCACACATTTTTTTTTTGTTCGCACCTTGTTTTATTGGGTGTAAATAGAAATATGACAAAGTTATAAGAACATTCCATAAAAAAAAGACAACCGACCCCCGTAAACAAACCCGTAAAAAAAAACCCCAATGTTTTTAGTTATTGTAAAATGAGGTCAAATCTGTTGGCATATCGGCCGTTGCAAGGTACGCCTCAGGCGAATAGTTATCATCTGGGGCTGTTTTCGAATGGAAATAAAGCATGCTTTCGTCGGAAATCATCCTACGGACAACAAAATATATCAAAGTACCCGAAACCAAACATCCGGCGACCGCGTTCCAAATTAAAAAGGATCCGCCAAGATGTTCTTCCAATTTACACGAGGCTATACAGTGACTGTGGGAAAGAATAGTCAACACAAAAAAGGATATATAGATAAAGGCTATGGTCATATTGGCTGTGAACAAAGCGTTCCAGTACCGTTGATCGTACAGCGTTTTTCGAATCCATTTGTTCCCGCCTATGGTTCTTGGTAATTCAACAGTGCCGTGTTTGGCCAAGTTGGCGTACAAAGTTTCTGACATGGAGAAAAAAACAACCAATGATTTTTTTTATTATTTACTATTATTTTGTTTGATACTATTTTTTTAATTCAAAATGCTTATCTTTTCGATCAATGACATGCCTTTTTTCGGTCAAATTAATTTTTTTGGCTTGTTTTCAACATGTTTTTTGTTCGATTTTTGGCAGTAGGTGATGAAATTGAGATGGAACACAAGGTCGAATGGTTTCCAACAGTTTGGTTTTCGTCATCAACGTGCATTTTTTGTACTCCTTGGTGAAAGTGGGAACATCCCAGTCCCAATTTTGTTTTCGCAGACATCGGGCGGCGTAAACTGCCAGTCGATACATCGGTTGGTTCCTGTGGGTTTCGATCAAATGTTGTGCCACCGTGTTACGTCTGTGTACATAGATAATGTCTTCGTCAGAAACGTGAGGTACACGAAATTGAGAAAGCCTTGAGATTTTGCATGTGTCATCCGGAACATCGACCGTCTGGTTTGCTTCTGGTAACGTGATTTCAGCCAGTTTTTTTTCGAACATTTGTCGTTTGTTGCAATACTCGAGTCCTATGGCCACGATAACATGCAAAATCTGCAAATCCTCGATTGAACCCACGTATTTTGTCATGGCGGTTTTGTATTCTTCCATGAACCAAGGAAAATTGACGTCCAAAACTAGCGCTGACGCGGCTTGCCCAATATAAGCGAGAGATGAGCCAACGGTAAATGTCGAAATGGCATTGGCGTATACGCTCATTCGTTTTCGACGTACAATCTTCATGTTTTGTACATCAGACTCTTCCACGCGTGGTAACGGGGTCTTCATTGCGAAAAAATGAGTTATTCAAAAAAATAAAAAAAAAATGAACAGCGCAATTTGGTGTCGCTTATGTCGCAAAAAAAAACGACACATAACCAGTTTTTTTTTGAATGTTGTTTTTTTTTTATTTTTCAAATTAGAAACCGATGTCAACCGGCAGCTACGGGATGCCATTGTTGTGTCTAACGTGCAACAACACCGGTAAATGTACTGGAAAAAACTGCCCGGGACGGATCGACCCTTGCAGATTTTGCTTAAAAACAGGGGTGTACTTTGGACAACGATGCTTCAACTGCAAAGATCTCGGATGGATCATTATCAACTGTAGCATCAATTGCGAAGACGGGAAATGCGCCGATTGTTGTGGTGAGCAAGTAAGGACACGCAAAAAAATGGTTAAACCTAGTGCGTAACACCACCCTTCTCGGCCTCATCATCTTGTTCGTTGGTCGCATCAGCCTCATCCTCTTGTTCGTTGGTCGCATCGGCCTCGTCCGCTTCATCTTCCTGGTCCGAAGAGGCTTCGGACACACAATCTCCGTCATCAATAAACTCCGCGAGGCTGCCCTCTGTGTCTTCCTCCCCGGAAGAGTACAATTCTTGATTTTTGCGTCGTTTTTTGGCGCTTTCTTGTGGACACGTTGGTTTTGACTTTTGGCGCATTGGTTTGTTCTCGGTTGTTGGCATTTTTTGCTCGTTTGAATTTGAGTTGTGAAAAAAAAAATATAACAATCACTCGATTCCAATAAAAAAGTTATAAAAAACAAAATAAATGTTACAAAAAAAGCCCAAACAACAAAGGCGACATTTTTTTTCCCAAAAAAATTTTTTTTTTGTTAAACTTGTTGTGTGGTGCAATGAGTATCCGACTTAATTTTACTCAAATCACCTTTTTGATAATAATCGAAACTTGATAGTCTTAAAACACCAGGGTGATTTACCAAAGGTGGAAATACCCCAAGTACGGTTAATTTCTTGAAGCGACACATTTCGGCTAGTGCAACGTCAATGTGCCAAGGTATTATTTTTAGGTGATTGGTTATTTTTTGAGCGACAATCTTAGATCTGACCACATAAGCCCACTGCCCAAGCCAGTAATGAAGGCGGACAAATCCGTCGGGGCTGACCGGTTCTTTGTCATTGAGTTTGTTGAGTGGGTGATCTTTGTAGTTTGAGGAAAAACCCAACATCAAGATTTCCCACATGGGTTCGTACGCAGTCGCATTTTTAAGAACTGTGTCGATCCTAAGCCCGAAATCAACCGCCGGGCACGCGTCATCCTCGAATATTATTGTATTGTCGCGTTTGATGGATTTGATCACGGCTAAATGGGCGAGAGTGCAACCCAGATGACCACGATAATCACTAACTTTACCGGTTCGGTCGACGCTGTTGACCTCAAAAAACAACTTGTATTTATTGGAAAGGTTGAGCTTGGCGGGGTCTAGTGTTCGACCGTCGATGCCTGGGAAATACTTTAGGGAAATCCCTTGCGCTTTTAACGTCGACTGTAGCGGTAAAAAATGGGTTCTGCGGCGTTTCGGAAGACTGATTGCAACACAGTCCAGCCGAGGTTGTTGCGTTATCGGCGTCGTCACATCGGCATTCAATAAAATACAAGTTACAAGAATACAAAAACCAACTATTATGAGACCGCTGACTTTGACTTTTCGTGGATACATGGATATTTGTTTACTCAAAAATAAATATATATATATTTTTTTTGTTGACTTTTTTAAAGAAAAAACACCAAAAAATTTCGACCCAAGGCTCATATTAACTCCATTTTTTTCCAACGATAAGCAATTCAAACAAAAGTAGGCATACGATCAAGCCGATTATCATGGATACTATGGTAAAGTCCCGAGGCCCGAATTTAGGCTGAAACTTGCCAGTCACGCAACCCCAAATGTTTTCAAACGCAGGCGCGTTGTACTCATGAGAAAAGGATAATTTACCCTTTGCGTCGGTACTTGCCACTGATCTGGTTAGATCTTTGGCGTTCTCAGCCACGCATGCTTGGCATTGCATGGCTTCTTGAACCAGGTTGGTGTCGACGCTAGTGACGCCACGTTCCGGCTCAAACAACGCCGGACACGGATGTTTGCCATCGATGACTAGCGGGGAAGACGGGTTTTCGAGGACATTTTTGAGGCACTGGAAACATCTGACGCTACTTGGTGTGGCTTGGTAACACTCCTCGGCGCAGAATGACGGCTGTAAGCCGTTGGTGAGACCCGGTTCTTTATGGGGGGTGAGATTAATTTTACCAGTGACTTTTAAAATGCACTGCATGCTGCGCTCGTTGACCCAAGCCAAAAAACCAGATTCCCTAAGGATCGTGTTAGGCCCTTTGGTCGCACAGACCTGTGGGTCGCAAGATACGGCTCCAGTTGTTTCGTCTGATATACAACACCATTGCTGTTCCAATAACCATGATGCTCGTTCTGGTTGAATAGGTGCGGTGGTGGGTGGTATCGCGTTTTCTAAACCATACTGTGTCGCCAGACGTCGACACGCCATTGCGAACGAGAGTCTCCTTTTTTTTGTTTCGGAAACCCGAGGTTGAAACTTTCAACGATTTTCTAACCAGTTGTTTAAAGACGACTGTATTTTTTGTTTTTTTCGGTTCTTGGCATTGTGAGCTCGCAAACGCTTTCGCGCAACCTTGCAAGTATATCGATAAATGGCATATTCATTCGCAAAATCCCCAATGGTAGTATCGGCAATCGGGAGATTGTCAAATGCGGTTTTACTCGGGTCGCGAATGTGTTTCAGCGCCGTCCTAATAAATGTGGCATTACAACTAGTGATAACCACACCAGGTTTCGTCATATGGTTCGGTTGTTGGTTTGTTGATTCTTGATTCGATATTCCGAGTATATTTTTTTTTTTAAAAACTAATTTCTCAACAAAAAGATACTCAGCGGAAGCAAAACGCAGAACAAAATAAGCAGCAGACACGCAATGGCGATTGTCAAACCCCCTACATCGGTTTGGAAAACCCGACCGGACGACTGTATCGTCTTATTCGAGGACGTCGACGTTGTGACAGGTTCACCACAGTTCATTTGCATATTGGAGTTGACAGCAACAGCGTCCCCCACAATATCCACCACCTGTTGACAGAGAGTCAGCCCACATTTTTGGTTCCTCATCCGACCGAAAATGTAGCCGTCGACGGCGCATCGCCCGCCGAAACACGTGACCGGAAGAACGGCTTCGTCTTCGCAATCCGGACCCTGACACACCAGGTCGGTTTCTTCGAGAAGACAGGAACATTCTGGCAACGTCGAGTTGGGACCTTGGTGGACCTGACATGGTCCACCATTGCTTCCAGAGCAATGCGTCAGCATCAAGTCGTCACACTCTTGGGAGCCAGGCTGGAAGGACTGTACGACGCGCGTACCCATCCGATCCGAAACCCGTTTTAGACATCGATCCATCAGCCAACACTCCGCACTGTACGCAACAGCGCCGCCGGTATTCGGCTTCAACAGATCAAATCTTATTTCACCGAGGTTGTCGGCCAGCGAAGGCCGGGTAAGATCCAGGTCCGTGTCCGCTTGGCCGAAACATTGGGGTTCGGTCCCAAACTTATCCAAAAACATGCCTCCCGCGTTTGCCTCGAGAAACGGAGAACCGCTAGAGCATATCAACCTGGTAAGTGGTTCGGTGGGGATATTGTTTTTAAGCTTGACCTGCCAAAACGGTGGGATGTACAGTGATTTGAACTGCCCAGAGGGGAAAGGGTTCGGTACAAAAATTGACATGGGCGGTGGTTCGGCAAAAGGCGGCCACATTAGTCCGGAACAGTTTGCCTCGGAGAATAAAAGAGGGTGTGGGATCGACGACGCGTGATCGGTGCTGTTAGTTAAAAAGTCTGCGTACGATTGAATCACGGATAGGCAGTTATTGGTATCGGACATGGTTTTTTTTTGTATGTCTTGGAGTCTTTTTTCTTTGCTACGTGGGTAGATCAAAAGGTTTGTTGGGTTCATAAGACTGTTAGAATCATCCACCCGTCGTGTAACCAAAAAATAAAATTACCAGCGTGAGTCTTTTTATCGCGGGTTTATGAACAACCAAGGGTTTAAAAAAGCACAAAACAAAGGACAAAAAGTGTATCGAAAAAAAAAAGACTCAGGTCAATGACAAGTTCATTCAGCGATTTTTTGCATAGTCGCTGTAGTTCAAGGTCGCCTGCATATCTAGTCCGTAGTAATAAAGATGAATATCTGGTTCGATTTTGCGATAGGCCGGTATAAGCGCCGCATAACCTTGCTGACAATGTATAACGACATTTCGCGAATTTCGTTTTGCGTCCATGTTGAATTCGGTAAACACGAGTATGTTTTTAATCGGCTGATAATGAAAGTCATTTTCCAGACAAGCGAGAAGATCTTCAAAGTTAGGGGTCCATACAATCGGATGGATAACTTTCATCAAATCCTCAATGTATATCACGCGGAATGTTTTTGGCGGTTCAAACCACTGCAAAGTAAGTGCTTGACCCATTTGAACAGCGTATTTTGAGTTGTTGAAAGAAAAAAAAAAATCAACGCCGATCAGCCACTGGTAAAAATAACAAGAAAAAAAAAATCTTGCTTCGTTTATCAGACGTGTGAAAAAAGCACCAATGTAAAAAAAAATACTAATAAACCATGAGTTGCACCGAGTACGTAAAATCTATAGACCTTCCTGATGGGGACATCGAAAACTTTCTTCGAAATAAAAGCGCGTTAGATGGACCATTATGCGCAACTAAATATTTAAACACATCATGTCAACAACAATGTTTATCCATGACAAAAGACTATCAAGGTTGTTTTAGTTGTTTGAGTAACACCGCTTCATGTACGTCCGGCTTTGACCAGGCCGGTGAAAAAATCACGTGCTGTCCATTGATCGCTCAAGCGACCGCGTGTTCGAACTGCCTTGGTCTTCACGGTCGTGATAGGTTAGCAAGATGCCTTCGTGGTTCCGGCAATAAAACTGTTGTTGTGGTTATAATAGTCACGATTTGCGTCATTGTTATCGTTGGCGTTTTTACTCTTGTGTGGTTTTTGCGCCAAAGGAACAAGCAAAAGAAGGTCGCAGATGATAACCAAGAGGTAGATGCACGCCCTCCTACGAAGGGGGCCGTCCATGTTGGCTATTCTGGCCCTGGCTCGGTACGCCCGGTGACCACCCACGGTTCGCCTTGGACGGCGCGTCAAGATTTTCAAAACCATGCGCGACTCCAGGGTTTGTCGAACAACATGCAGTCCGAGGGATGGACTCGTGCGCGACCACAAGGCCATTTAAACTACGATGATGGTCGATACTCAACCGAGAAATACCAAACAACACCGGGTTTCGCGACCCAGGTGGGCTTTACAAACCGGACCACGGGTTATGACCCAGGCATGTCGTGGGACCATCGTTCACCTTTGTCGCTGGACCAATCATCGCCGTGGTCAGATCTTCCGTCGTTAACCGACGCTCAACCTTTGTGGTGACGACCCAATTGTGTTCCGCCGGTTCGATTTATTTCATTTTCGCGCTTCTTTTGTCGTAAACTCAGTCAAAAGGTCGCTCGCGCTCCTACTATCCGTCAGATTCGCTTCCCAAACGTAAAACACACGATATCCTTGCTTGACAATGGTTGCGAATCTTTGAAAAGTCGACCGATGGAGTTCGTCAAACGTTTTTTGGACCACATGGTTCAGTTTGCGCTTGTCGAACACAGATGGGTTTCCGTGCCAAAAGTCGCCCAAAACCTCAATAATAATGTTAGTATCCAAAATAAACCCGTCGCTTCGAAAGGGTGTGTTGGCCACACGAAACTCGGAGCCCTCCACTCCGTCTGTACTGAAATGTCGATGCATCACCTTGAGACCTATCTCGGTTTCCAGGCGATCCAAAAAACGACATGCATCCAAGGAACTACCCTGTTTCTTGGGCAAGCGCTGGTTATCGCTGTGTAACCTGCAGTATAGATTACGTGGCCGAGCTAGTCTCGAACATAATAGACATTGTTTGCGCCACTGGCGACCGTCGTGTTGGTACATCTGAGATCCTTCGCACTTGAGATCCCCGGCGCATGGAACCCCGGAACACCAAGTTTCACGCGCGACGCTAAAAAAAACGACTTGTTTCATCGAAAATACGACACAACAAAAAAACCACACAAGTTTCGACAATGTCTAATCAAAGTTAAAGATTTGTTTTTTTTTTTACCGTCGTGTTAATATCGGGAAGGTTCGGCGGTCGTTGACTTTTGCTTATTTTTGATGCGCGTTTCGGCTTTGCCTTTTAAAGTTTCCCATTTTTTGAGACATTCCGCTTCTGTCCGTATTTGGTTTGAGGACAGATCGGCGCGTGCTTTCGACAACATGTCAATCGATTTACTTTGGGAACAAGAATTAATGATAAAAATCAAATGTTCATTCGCTCGACGAAATATAATTGTGGTGAGTTGTTGAACCACGAGGGCATGGTAATTTCCCATTTTTTCCTGCACGGAGGCTTGGAACATTTTAAGTTTGTTGCATGCAACGCGAAAGTACGTAAACGCAATGACCTTGTCGTTTTCGTTTGGAACAATGGTTTTGTCGAGGATCGTTTTTTCTTTGAACAAAAGACTGTCGCAATTGCGAAGTGCGGTTCGAAACAACCAATCATTGCATGCGCGAAACTCCTGCAAGTTGATAAAAGCGTCGCGAATCGCTGGATCCATATTTAGACATTCGGTCGGGTCTTGTAGCTCGGAAGACGGATCTATGTTACGGCGAACGGTGGTGTGCATCATCTGGTAAGCAATAAATCCGGCGGCACCGACAGCGCCCCACGTCGCAATACGCCGTGCGTCACCATTGTAAAAGTACATTTTCATATCTTTGGTTCGGATCTTATCAATCATATTCATAAAGCCACTAAAAGGGCTCGTTTTCATCATCAAGTCCATCGCGTTGTTTGGAACAAATCAAAATACACAAGAAAGATTTTTTTTTTAAATGTCAAACGCCTCATAGAAAGATTTTAAGACTTGAGTTAACTAAACGCGAAAAAAACTAAGAAGCAACCATGCTGTATTTATTGATACATGCTTTTGTTTAGCTCACTCAAGGGTAACATAATAGACACTAAGTTCATCGATACTATTGGGGCGTCCACCCCAATTTGCATTTATGTTTAAGCGTTGGCTGAAACTCAATGCCGGGACTTGAATCTGTCTCAACAATTGAAAAAGGGTGCCTGAACTGGACGAATGCTGAAAAAACCCGGTCACGCGTACATTTAATTCACCGTCCACGCTCATATACACAGTTAAAAACCAACATGAGTCCGTTTTGATCTTAAATGTCGGGATAAACGCCACCTGTGCCGCGCCAACATGGATAGTCAACGACAAAAGTCCACTTTTGTGCCCGGTTAAAGCCGACCCCCCGCTTGTCAAACGCGTAAATGACGAGGGCTTAAGTAGCAACGGGATAGGGCCTTGTTTGAAAAAAGAGCACACGTGCAATTTTTTGGCTTGAATCTTGACAAGCTCGGTTTGGCAAAAAGAGGACTGTTTCATTGGGGCTTTGTTTAACCCCGGATTTACTAACCTTGGTTCCATCATCGGTTGATTCTTTTGGACCCCTGTAAAACCTTGATTTGGTGTTCCATCTGGGACCCTTCGCTCTTTACATGGACATTGAAGTACAAGTCTAAAAATTTCTTGGAGTGCGAATCCAGCGGCCAATAAATACAAAAATAAAATCCACGACAGCATGGCAATAGGATTGTTTTTTTTTTAAAATAACACAAACTTTTTTTTCTGAAAATGTTTTTCAATCTCGAATGCACAACTATTCTGAAAAATGTTTTTCGTAAAAATTATTTGGTTACACGCAAATTTTTGTGATATAACACTTATTGGTAAAAAAAAATAAACAAATAACCTATAGTTACTATAAGTTACAAGCGTGTGGCAAGTTTTATATATTTATTTATTCACAAAAAACTTTGTTATTTTTTTGCCCAAAGTAAAAAAGCATGACAACGATCGCCATTGTAATTATAGCAATTTTTATTACCCTTGTCGTACTTTTATTACTATTGTTTTGGTTTATGTACTACCGCAGACATTGCTTACGTGAACAAAATAATATACAAAACCTAAAAGAAGAGCGATCACCTCAAAAGCAATCACTCCAAGAGCAAGAGCAATCACTCCAAAAGCAAGAGCAAGCACGACGAGACCAAGCACGACGAGACCAAGCACGACTAGAGCAAGAGCAAAAGCAAGCACAAGAGCAAGCGCGACAAGAGCAAGAGCAAGCACAAGAGAAAGCGCGACAAGAGCAAGAG
>JACCDH010748678.1_pt1 | contig 26872 bp, 24 predicted proteins | sample 7442481 | NCBI WGS metagenome assembly JACCDH01 (sample SAMN15323433, study PRJNA562643) | freshwater metagenome | isolation source: river surface water | place: USA:Blue River Watershed | collected 2017-08-15 | reverse complement strand
TTTCCTTCCGATGTTCCACAAAAACTCATATGGGAATTGATTGATCACAGCTATGATTGCGTATGGAAAGGATTGCCAAAGGCCTTGCGTGCATAGGACCAAAGTAACTCACTTTTTACATTGAATAACTCTTGCAATTGAGAATGAAAGGCATCGGGACACGCCCTTAACTTAGCGTATAACATGATGCATATGGAAAATCACTTTATCCCCCTTCAAAGCCTTGCCCAACAATTGACTGATCAGCTCAATCACCTATATAGCGGTCAGTACAAAAAGGAAAGTTTGGAGTCTATGGTCAATAATGCCCGAGATCTTTATGAGCGTTTGGTTGTATTGAGACACAAAGCTTATGAGCAGGAGGTTCAAGCCAACGCTGCCCATCATTCTGCACCCCAAGAAATAGAAATCCAATTGTCCAACTTCACTCTAGATCTTTCCGAAATCGACCTAGCCCCAAAAGAAGAGTTTGAGCATGATTCAGAGCCTGACACCACGCAAATGGAAACAATAGCTGATCAGCGTCAAGTCAATCTGATGGATATGATTGAAGAAGTTACAAAGTCTGAGAACACGGACTCATCCGATACCGAAGATTCATCCTCCATTCAACCAGAACCTGACAACAATTCAACCAAACAAGACGCTACACCCATTATCTCTCTCAACGATATTCTTTCTCAAAATCAGAATACCACCACCATTTTAAATCGTCTTGAAAAATCAAAAATTGATGACTTGAAAAAAAGCATCACGATGAACCAGCGGTTTCAATTTGCGCGTGAACTCTTTAATGGAGACTCAGAACAATATGAGATTACCATTTCTGCGCTCAACAATAGTTCAGCGGAAAATGCGCTTACCCTATTCCAAAATTTCAAACAAAAATGGTCATGGGACGAGAATTCCATTGCCTTTATTGAACTTTTAGACTTGGTTCAACGCCGTCACGAAATATGAAGTTGGCATTGGTTCCCACACCGCTGGGCAACTTAGAGGACATCACATTAAGAGCCATCCGTTATCTAAAAGAATGTGATTTAATTCTTTGTGAAGATACCCGACACAGTGGCAAACTGCTACAACATTTGGGCATTCAGAAACCTTTGCTCAGCTACCATCAGAACAACGAACACCACACCCTAAACAAGGTTGTGGATAGAATCAAATCCAACGCCCTCACCTGTCTCATCACAGATGCCGGAACACCTGCCATCTCCGATCCCGGATTTCTGCTCATCCGAGAATGCATCAAAGAAGACATTCCTGTTGAATGCCTCCCAGGACCTACAGCATTTGTTCCCGCTTTGGTTTGCAGCGGTTTGCCCGCAGAGAAATTTGTTTTCGAGGGCTTCTTGCCCCACAAAAAAGGACGGGAAACCCGGATAAAAAAAATTGCCTTAGAAGACAAAACCACCATCCTTTACGAAAGTCCGCACCGATTGATTAAAACGCTTGATCAACTCCTAAATTTTTGCGGCCCAGAAAGAGATTGCGCCGTGGTACGCGAAATTTCTAAAATGCATGAAGAAGTATTTCGGGGAAATCTCGCCAGCGCCAAGGAATGGTTTGAAAATCATGAACCAAAAGGTGAATTTGTTGTCTTGGTATCGCCACAGAAAGATTAAATTCGCAACATGAATGCGCATTTGTCTCCAGAAGAAATTGTACGAAGAGAAGCCCTAACCAAACTCAGAAGTCAAGGCATCGATCCTTTTCCGGCTGCTGAATTTAAAACAACCCATACCTCTCAAGACTGCCTTCATCAATATGAAGAGGGAAAAGAAGTCACCTTAGCAGGCCGCATCATGAACCAACGCGTCATGGGCAAAGCCACCTTCGCCGACCTTCAAGATGCGATTGGTAAAATCCAATTGTATCTCAATGTGGATGAAATTTGCCCAGGTGAAGACAAATCACTTTACAACGATGTTATCAAACATTGGGTTCATTATGGGGATTTCATTGGAATAACCGGAAAATTGTTCACCACCAAAATGGGAGAGATATCCATCAAGGTTCAACAATTTCAATTATTGGCCAAGTCAATTAAACCTTTACCTGTCGTAAAGAAAGATGCTGAGGGCCATATTTTTGACGCTTTCACAGATCCCGAAGCCCGTTACAGAATGCGCTATGTAGACCTCGTGGTCAATCCGCAAGTAAAACACACTTTTGTCTTACGCACCCACATCATCAACGCCATGCGTGAATTTTTCAATGGTCATGGCTATTTAGAAGTAGATACTCCAGTATTGCAAAACATACCTGGTGGAGCAGCAGCAAGGCCTTTCATCACGCATCACAACAGCCTTGACATTCCCATGTACTTGCGCATCGCAAACGAGCTTTACCTAAAACGTTTAATTGTTGGTGGATTTGAAGGTGTTTATGAATTCTCCAGAAACTTCCGCAATGAGGGGATGGACAGAACGCATAATCCTGAGTTTACAGTGATGGAAATCTACGTTGCCTTTAAAGACTACAATTGGATGATGAACTTCACAGAAAACATGCTCAACCATGTTTGCCAAAAGGCCTTGGGTACATCACAAGTCCAACACGGCAACAACACATTGGATTTTACCCCACCATTTAAAAGGGTTACCATGACCCAAGCGATTATAGACCATACCGGTTTTGACATCACAGGAAAAACTGAACGAGAATTACACGATTTCTCTTTGTCCATTGGCCTAGAAGTCAACGAAAGCATGGGAAAAGGAAAGTTGATTGATACCATTTTTGGTGAGAAATGTGAGAAAAGCTACATTCAACCCACCTTTATTACCGACTATCCAGTAGAAATGTCTCCGCTGTGTAAAAGGCACAGAGTGAATCCTGAATTAACAGAGCGCTTTGAACTCATGATCAATGGAAAGGAAATTGCCAACGCTTACAGTGAGCTCAATGATCCAATTGATCAATTGGAGCGCTTTGAAGAACAAATGCGCCTAATGGAAAGAGGTGACGACGAGGCCATGTTCATTGACCATGATTTTATTCGATCGTTGGAATACGGTATGCCACCTACCTCGGGAATGGGTATAGGCGTTGACCGATTGGTCATGCTCTTAACCAACAATGAAACCATACAAGAAGTGCTGCTATTCCCACAAATGCGCCCCGAAAAGCACCACGCTGGTCCTGATTTAGAATCGTTCCGATCCATTGGTATATCAGATGAATGGGTTGAACATTTGCCAAAAGCTGGATTCCATTCAGTTGAAGAATTAAAACTAGCAAAGCCAACCGCCATCCATCAACAATTAAATGGTTATCGCAAGAAAAACAAGCTCGACATTCCTGCCATTCAATTGGAAGATGTCTTGACTTGGATTGGTCAAATCAATTGACAAATCAACGTTTGTAAATCCCCATTGGGGATAGAGCAAACCCCTTAGATTGGTCGGTAATTTGTAGTCTATAACCCAAAAAGGCTATGAAAACCAAATTGATCATTCTTGCGGCTGTCGTCGCTACCTCCTTTGTGGCTTGCGTTCCAAAGAAAAAGTTCACGGAACTTTCTGATAAGAAAAACAAAGCCGATCAAGAAATTGAAACACTGAGGAATCTCAATGAAAAAATGGAGGCGGCCAATAAAGAGTGCAACACTTCTTTGAACACCGCAAAGAAGAGTATCGAACAGTTGTCTCAAGATACAACCAAGTACGGAAAAGCAAATCGCTCATTGCGCGACCAAGTAGAAAATCTCAGCGTACTCAACGATACGCTCACACAAAAAATGAATACCCTTCTCGTGGCTTCATCTAAGGAAAACAAATTGTTGCTGGAAGAAATCAAAAGAAAAGAAGAAGCATTACGTGAAAAAGAAGGTGTCATAAAAGACAAAGAAAATTTGATCCAAGAAAAAGAAAATGCTATTGCAGAGCGAGAGTCCAAATTAAAAGACCTTCAGCAAATGATGGCGGCAAAAGACAGCGCTTCTAATGCCCTCAAAAACAAACTATCCAAAGCATTGGAAGCCTTTAAGAATAAGGGTCTCACGGTAACTGAAAAAGATGGTAAAGTATATGTGAGCATGGAAGCCAAATTGCTCTTCGCTTCTGGAAGCACCGCTGTTGATGAAAATGGGAAAAAAGCGCTTTTGGAAATAGCCGGAGCATTACAAGATGAAAATGATGTGGAAATCATTGTAGAGGGACATACAGATACTGACAAGCTCAATTCTTCCGTGATTCCTCGTGATAATTGGGAATTGTCTGTACTCAGAGCCACAGAAGTGGTGAAAATCATGTCCTCCAACAGCGGTGTACAGCCGCAAATATTATCAGCAGCAGGAAGAAGTGAGTACCATCCCATTGATCCAGAAGACAAGTCAAAAAACAGAAGGATTGAAATCATCATTCAACCCAGCATGAAAGAAATCTATCAGTGGATTGAGAAAAATTAACCCTTGGGGTAAATGACTTTCCGCATCGCTCTCTTTGTAGGGTGAGTTCTTATCACAACCGGCGTCCCAACAGGAAACATGGGTTCGCCAACACAAAACTCTTCTGCCCTAAAGCGTTGCGTTCCTCTGTCCGTCTGATAAGAAATCATGGGATGAAATTGTTTCTCACCTTTGACATCGGCCACTGCCCAATTGTCAATCACCCCATCAAAATCTTCGTATTGAAAAAGCATGGTCAACTCGTCCTTGAAGCGATACAGCATATAAATGACAATGGCACTTACTAAGATGATCGCGGGTAAATAATTGTCCATTTGACTTAATTTTAGACAAAAATAAAAAGCTTCTGCCTCCATGAAAGAATTAATCGGTATCGTTATCCAAAAAAAGAGAATACGCGACCGTTTAATCTTGGTAAAAATCTATTCAGAAACACAAGGGTTGAAAACGTATTGGTGGAGTGCGGGAGGCAAGTCCATGCAGACTTTTGATGTCTTTGATACCATTCGGTTTCAAAGCAAAGAAGAGCAGAAAGATCAAGCTCAATGGCTCAAAACACCGCAAACCACAAGGGTTTTGTTTCATGCCAGAATGCATCCGGTGAAAAGCGCTACCTTACTTTTTTTCCAAGAAATCTTGTTGAATCTGCTCACAGAAGATTATCAAAATCCACCTTTGTTTTACTTATTGCAGCAGATTATCCAAGACATTGATGAGACAACCCATGAACAACCTTTTCACTATGTATTTCTCGTTGGAATGATGAAGGCATTGGGATGTTGTCCAATCGTACCAAAAGGTACAACGGATTGGTTCAACATTCAAGAAGGACAATTTGGACAAGGATATTTCCCACCCGGGAAAAACATTTTACTAGACAACAATCAACTTTTCCTTTTTCAACAACTCATCCAAGGCAATTGGGATGCATTGTACCAAACCCACATCAATGGAGCACAAAGACGTGAGATTTTAAAGCAAATGGTAGACTATCTGTTTCTTAAAAGTGACAAAGCCTCTCCCATCAAATCCCTTGAAATCTTCTATGAACTTTTTCACCTTTAGTGATTAAATTTACCGCATGCAGTATTCCTTTCAAACAGTCATAGGACAAGAGGCGGTGAAAGAGCGCTTGTTGCGGAGTCAACAAGAAGGTCGGGTTCCCCATGCGCTTTTGTTCAACGGCGGTGAAGGACACGGAGGCTTGGCTTTGGCCATGGCCATGAGCAGCTTTCTTTTGTGCGAGCAACCAGGAACAACGGATTCATGCGGCACTTGCCGTTCTTGCAAATCCATCCAATCCCTGCAACACCCCGATTTACACTTCAGTTTTCCTTTTTTCAACAAATCCAGCAGCGGTAGCGAAAGCACCTTATCCGATGATTTTGCAGAAGATTGGAGAAACTGTCTGTTAGAACACACTTACTTCAACACTGACCACTGGATTGGAAAAATCACCAAAGAAAACAAAACCTTATTTTTTCCTGTAGCGGAGGCCAACAACATCGCACGAAAAGTGTCTTTGAAAGGTTTTTATGGCGGATTAAAAATCATGGTCATCTGGATGGCAGAATTAATCAAAGAAGATACCGCCAACAAGTTGCTCAAATTACTGGAAGAGCCCCCTTCCAATACCTTGTTTATTCTGGTGACAGAAAACATGGAAATGATGCTGCCAACCGTTTTGTCCCGCGTGCAGTCCATTCAAGTCCCCAAAATAGAAGACCAAAAAATATTTGACTTCCTTTTACAAAATCAAATAGCAGAGGACCGCGCCAGAATGTCCACAACATATGCCAACGGCAACTTGTGGAAAGCCATGTTGTTTGCATTAAATGACAACTTCAATCAAGGACTAGACGACACCTTCCAACAGTGGATGAGATTGTGCTATAAAAAAGACCTCTTGGGGTTGACCGATCTATCGGTCACCTTCCACGGTTGGGGCAGAGAGGTGCAAAAACACTTTTTTGAATATGCTTTGGAACAAGTGCGCCAAAATCTCATGCGCAATTATGTAGGTGACGCCCTTGAGCAAATGACTCCCGGGGAAAGGGCCTTTGCCGAAAAATTTTCCAAATTCATCAACCATTTCAACATAGAGGAATTAATGTCAGAGCTGACCGATGCCAGCTACCACATCGGCCGAAACCTCAATGCTAAATTGCTTTTTACCCATCTATCCATTAAGGTGCATCACTTGTTAAGAAGGAATGCCTACGGCCGTTGATTCTATCTTTTGTTTTCATTACCTTTGACCAACTACTTCAAATGGTAGTGGTTTTGTGATATGGGATGTAGTTCTTGTTCGACTGGAAAAAACGGCCTGCCTGCAGGCTGCAATAATAATGGTGCTTGTGGTACTTGTGGTTGTGGTGATAAAATGAATGTCTTTGATTGGTTAACAGGGATTCCCCTGCCTGCCGGTCAAAAACCTTTTGATATTGTCGAAGTTCGTTTTAAAAATGGTCGAAAAGCGTTTTACAGAAACAGCCAATTGGAATTGTATTCTGGAGATGTTGTAGCCGTGGATACCGCGCCGGGCCATGATGTTGGAATTATCTCTTTGACTGGAGAATTGGTCAAGATTCAATTGAAACGAAAGGAGATTAAGGACAATTATGAATTGAAAAAAGTACTGAGAAAAGCTTCTCAAGAAGACATTACCAAATGGCAAGGCTTTCGCGCCATGGAAAATGAAACCATGATGGGAGCCCGAGAAATTGCCAAGTCGCTGAATCTCCAAATGAAGATCAGCGATGTGGAATACCAAGGGGACGGAGGAAAAGCCACGTTTTACTATACCGCTGAAGACCGAGTAGATTTTCGTGAGTTGATTAGAAAATTGGCCGAGCGCTTCAAGATCAAGGTAGAGATGAAACAAATCGGCTATCGTGCCGAGGCGGGAAGATTGGGCGGAATAGGAAGCTGCGGACGTGAATTGTGCTGCAGCACCTGGCTCACCGATTTTCGTGCAGTATCTACCAGCGCAGCCCGTTACCAACAACTTTCTTTGAACCCAACAAAACTCGCCGGGCAATGTGGTAAACTGAAATGTTGTTTAAATTATGAATTGGACCAGTATGTGGAAGCTGTTAAAGACCTACCTCCAACACATGTCAAGTTGCGATTGCCCAAAGGAACGGCCCATCATTTTAAAACGGACATTTTCAAAAAAGTCATTTACTACACCCTAGAAAACGAACCGGGTTCAGCGCCATTTGCACTGAGTACCCAAATGGTATTTGAAATCATTGAAAAGAATAAAAAAGGACAAGATGTCTTTATCAATGAAAGCGTTTATTTATCAGACAAGGAAAAGGAAAAAGAAGAAGAAGTTGGATTTGCGCAAGTGGTCGGACAAGATAGCTTAACCCGATTTGACAGAAGCAAAAACAAGAAAAAACCTTTTGTCAAAAACAACAACAAACCACAGCAAGGAAATCAGAAAACCCAAGGAGGCAATCGTCCACAAAACAACGGGCCAAAACCCGCACAACCTGGACCAAAGCAGGAAAACAATGGACCAAAACCTGATGGCACAAAGGGCCCTGCTCCCAAAAAGAAAAATCCGAATTTCAGAAAGGATAACAGCAAAAACACTCCTCCTGCCAAGCCCAACAATGACTAAAAATTTCTTTTTGCTATTCTTATCTCTTGCAGGCTTTTTTGTATCCTGCAACTCCGGATTGGTGTTTGAAAAAAGCCAAGAAATCACCGACGCCAAGTGGGACATGAATGCTCCTGTTAGCTTTGAATTTGATATCACCGATACGGTCTCCTTGCACAACTTCTATGTCACACTCAGAAATCAAGAAGGTTATTCCTACTCCAATATTTTCCTATTTGTTTCCTTGGAATTTCCAAATGGAAAGATGAACATCGATACCCTCAACTGTCCGCTGGCCGATGCAGAAGGAAGATGGTTGGGAAGTGGTTTGGGTGACTTATATGACAACCGAATCATTTTCAAAGAAAGACGCAAGTTCCCGATGGCTGGTCATTATCGCGTGAGTATCCAACACGCCATGCGCATGGATCAATTGGAAGGAATCGCTGATGTTGGATTCCGATTGAGTAAATTAGATTAATTTCATCAACTTTTCAGCAGCGGCTGGCTTCAGCATGGACTGATTCTTATTGGCGAGCTGACCACAAGCTGCATCAATGTCCTTTCCTCTTGACCTTCTTAAATTGACCACCATATTTCTTTCCAAAAGATACTGGGTAAAGGCCTTGAGTCGCTCTTCAGTGGTTTGTTGATACTCTCCACCTACGATGGGGTTGTATTCAATAACATTAATTTTTACAGGAAGCTGTTTACAATAAGCTGCAAGCGCTTTGGCATCCTCAATGCTATCATTGAAATCCTTAAAAATAATGTACTCAAATGTTACACGGGAACCGGTCTTCTCATAAAAATACCGCAATGAGTTGGCCAATGCTTCCAAGTTATTGGTCTCATTGATTTCCATGATTTGGTTGCGCTTTTCATCTGTGGCAGCATGCAATGAAACGGCCAAATGAAATTTCACCGCATCATCGCCTAGCTTGGCAATCATCTTTGCCACACCAGCGGTACTCACCGTAATGCGCTGAGCGGACATGCCTAGTCCTTTTTGGGAGGTAATGTGCTCTATGGACTGAAGAACATTCTTGTAGTTCAAAAGCGGCTCACCCATGCCCATATATACGATATTGGACAATGGAATTTGGTATCGCTTTTCAGCCTCCATCTTCAAGTCATATACCTGATCAAAAATTTCACCCGCTGTCAAGTTGCGCATCATTTTCAATCGACCCGTGGCACAAAAAGCACAGGCCAAACTGCAACCTACTTGAGAAGAGATACAGGCGGTCATTCGCTTTGGAGTGGGAATTAAGACGCCCTCAACCACTTTATCATTGTCAACACAAAAAATACACTTCACCGTTCCATCTGCGCTGATTTGCTCTGATTGACGAACGGCATTGGGGAAAGAAAAATTGGCTTTCAGCAGCGACCTCAAATCAACGGATATATTGGACATTTGATCAAAATCCGTTGCCCCTTTTTTCCACAACCACTCTTGGACTTGCTGGGCCCTAAATTTTTTCTCGCCGTGTTCGAAAAACCAGGCTGTCAATTCATCATTGGTCAATGAACGCAAGTCTTTCAAAACGCCCATTATACTTGCTTTTTAAAAACAAACCGGTACTTGACCACTTGACCAATGGCTTTGTGAGATGTCTGATTGTAGTCTTTTAATTTGGTCAGAACGTACTTGGCCAATTCTTCGTTGGTGGCTGCCATATTGACCACCTTCCAGTTGCCTTTTTCGTCCACCTTCATCACAACTTCTACCACACCCTCTTGATTTTTGTATTTGAGTTGCTTCGTTACCGGCTTTTGCATTTCATCCGGATTTCCCTCCCCTTCACCTCCCCACTCAAACAATCCTTCAGCAGAAGCAGCGACAACAGCAAGCATGTATTTGGCGGAAGCATATACGGAACAACTTTTCTCCACCTGCTCAGCAACCAAATTACTTGAGCAACTGGACAGAACCATTAAAGCCGTAAAAAAACCTAAAAATCTCATTGCTACAAATTTCATCTCTTTTTTCCATTAACGTTAAAAAAAGTTTTAATATTTACCCGTTTAACGTAATTTTAGTTTCGAGCACCCCAAAATCATTCCAAAAAACTTTTCTTTGCCATTATGACAATCAAATACATCATTCTAGGACTTATCATCAGCTCGATGCCCTTGATCAGTTGGTCGCAAAAAGCAAATCACAGTTTTACGCATTGGGCGGGCATGGAACTGGGATTTCCCACCATAACCCACCAAGGCGGCCAAATGCTGTCGTCTGATCACAACTTAAAAACCGATGAAAAAAAGTCCATTTCCATTCAATTCAATTTCATTGAAAAAAAATGGACCAACACCGCTTCTGGTACCGGTTTCTTGACTGGATTTTCCTTGGGAATGGATTCTTATGATTGGAAAAGTAACATCGCATTAAAGAACAACGGTGATCTCGCAGAAAATCAATTGCAATTTGTAGAAAATACAGAGGAAAATTATAAAAACAATCAGCTCAATATTATCAAGGCTTCCGTTCCCTTGCTTCTGGAAATCAACCTTTCTACCAATCAAAAAAACCACTTCCACATTGCTTCTGGATTTATCGCCAATTGGAATTTTTCTCATGACCAGTACTTCATGTACAACAATGAAGACGGAAGATTCCAAAACTATAGAAAACAAGATGTTGGTGTACAGCGTTTTTCAGTTGATCATACTGTTCGCTTTGGATTTGGGAAGTACACATTTTTCTTAACCCAAGGAATTACTCCACTTTTTAAAGCTTCCTCCATTAAAAACATTTATGCTGCCTCTTTTGGATTTTCATTGATTCCCTTTGATTCAAAATCAGAGGACAACGACAAAAAATACAACATCAAAGAGCGCTGGCGGATTTAACGAGGGATGGTTTGTAACCTTGAAGTATTGGTTTTGTTGTTCAGAATTCTGCGGTATATTTGAACAATGCGGAAACTGATATTGATTCTTTCTATTTTTTTAATGACTTCATCATCATGGGGTCAAAAATTAGTGGAGTATCAAACCCTCTATGCCCAAGAAAAATTTGGTCCTGTCGCACAGGCAGTGGACTCCATATTGAAATGTTGTGGCACTCAAATTTCAGGTCAGATAGATGATTGGCGTTTTCTTTTGGCCAACGCTCAAATGAAAATTGGACGTTTCGCGGAAGCAAAAACCCATTACGAATCCATATCCTACCACAACGACAACTATCCTTTGAATTATGGGATTTGCCTCTTGAAAAATCAACTTTTTGAATTGGCTTTTGCTCAACTCAATGACTATTACTTGAATCACGGAGAAGAATACAAAGCCATCTATTGGCTGGGAGAATGTTACTACTATATGCAAAAACCCAAAGAAGCCCTGCGAGTTTTACAAAAAGCAGTAGACTCTTTCCCCGACGATCCCGACGCCTTTTATCTGATGGGAATCATTCACACAGAAAAAGGAGACTACGAAAAAGCCTTCATTTACTTTCAGGCTGCGTATGACACCAAAAACACCCTATTGGATGCCAAGTTCAATATGGGGTTGACCAAATTCTACGCACAGCAATTGGAGTCCGCTGAGGAGATTTTATCTGAATTGGCTTTAGAAAAAACACCCCTTATTCCAGAAGTTCTGGCTTTGCTCGGCGAGATACGTTATCGTTTACACGATGAAGAGGGAGCTTGTGAATATTGGAAGGAGGCCATCAACTATGGCAATGAGGAATCCAAAGAAAACCACCAAAAGGTATGTTTTGATAAAAAAGGTGGTCCCAAGTTCAAGAAGAAGAGCTTTGTCTCCTTCTAAAACCATCAATTCAATTTTATTATCTCCTGCCAATTGGCCCGCACATTAATTTCCTTGGACCGATAGAGGACCAATTCCGCTTTACTTCCACGGTTATAGTCATGCCCATCCCAAACGCCGTTGTTATTGGCATCATCCCAAACTTGCAAGTAATATTTTCCTGGGGTTAAAACGATTCCTTTCTCGAGTGTTTCCAATTCGTACAAATCTGTTTTCTTGGTTCCTTGGAGCGTCCAGCGAAGATTTCGCCATTCGGTTGGAATAGATTGAATTTGAAGAAAACCAGATTGTTCCTGATTCAACCACTGCACCATGACTTGAACGGTATCCTCTCCAAAATTGCGATCTCCGGAATACACCCCTCCTTTCAAAATCTGCAATTGTGCTTCCCCTGAATAACCTTTTAGTGGGGTAGAGAGTGACAATATTTTTTGATCTTTGTGCCAATATGCATTGACTGATATGGCCGTATCATTCACCAACCACTTCCACCGCTTATTGTCCCAACCTGTTGCAGATATCGGAAGCTTGACATGCAATGAATCGATGTTTGGAACACGCTGTCCGGAAGGTATTTTCATGTTTCGATTGGTCATCGACTCTTGGAAAAATGGAATATTGATAGAGTCTTGAAAAGTTGTATCCGAAATCAAAAAAGTAAAATACCCTTCGGTCGCTGGTTGCTGCAAAACCACATACAAGGAATCGTCTTCGTAATGCACATCGAAATTTTGTTGCGTCTTGGATGCAATGGTTGCGGGTGCCCATCGGTGATCCCAAAAAGTAGACATCCATCCACACGAATCAACATTCACATTCAAAAACCCATTGTGATTAACCAATGATTTCGCTTGAATTAAGCTCAATGTATCGGGGTTTGACGCGGGAAAAACAAGATCTGAAGTCCAATCCATCTCCTCATCAGCATCCCAGCGACCATTGCTATTGGCATCTTTAAAGGATATCACGAAGTAAGGTGTAGCGGACAAATGACTAAATTGGAATTGTCCTCCCTCCTTGGTTTTGACTTGATACATGGGTTGATAATCCTGACCCATGATTGGGAGCGATGAAACCAATTGAACCACTATACCCGCTGCTTTTACCTGACTCCAGGCATCCATCACCTTACCGCAAATAACAAGTGAATCAATAACCGAACCCGTACTGAACACCCTAGAAACCTCCACCGGGTTGCCCTCCGTGTTATCGACAACAGCATTACCAAAGTCAAATTGATAGGTTGTATTATTCAACAATGTATCCTTCCAAGCAATGGTGAGGTTTTTCCCTTTTATTTGAACATCCGGAAAGGTTTTAAGTTGCGGGGAAAATATCAACTGACCCTGAACATCATTCAACGAAATAAATTCATTAAACGTAAATGTGACTGAATTCTCCTTGCAGTTCTTGGTCTCATTATCCATGGAAGCAGATATCATGACAGGAGGTTGAACATCCTTTGGTCCGCCGTCCAGAGTTTTGATTTGGGCGCAAGACACAGAAGCAAACATGACAATAAAATACAACAACCTTATCATGCCGACCATTTTTTCATTAATATCTCCATCAAACCAGACAAATGAAACACATCCTCCTCATCAAATGCAGACAATTCGGAAGAGTCAATATCCAAAACACCAATGACTTCACCCGCCGGGCTATGTAAGGGTAAAACTACCTCTGATTGACTAAGGGCACTGCATGCAATATGACCGGGAAAAGCATGAACGTTGGGTACATTTTGTATTCGTCCCGATTCCCAAGCTGTTCCACAAACTCCTTTTCCTTTTGCAATGCGCGTGCAAGCAACTGGACCTTGAAAACAGCCCAAAATCAACTCATCTCCCTCTACCCAATAAAATCCAATCCAATGAAAGTGAAATTGAGATTGAATCAAAGCAATGGCATTGGCGCAATTGGCCAACCAATTGGATTCTCCGTCCAACAAAGCCGACATCGCACGCTTCAGGTATTGATAGCGTTCTGACTTTGATTCAAAAAATGTTTCTGCATTTTGAAAACCCATGCAACAAAGGTATGAAGCGACACCTTGTGTTTAACAATCAAGACTTATATTTGCCTCCTATCAATGAAATAAAAAACCATGCAAAATTTTGCTTCTCGTCACATCGGTCCCCGCGAGCATGAAGTTGCTCAAATGCTAAAAAAAATAGGTGTTGATTCTGTTGATCAACTCATCGATCAAACGGTACCTGCATCGATTCGATTGCAAAAGCCCTTGAATATCTCGGAAGCAATGAGCGAGGCAGATTACTTGCAGCACATCAGTGCGATGGGAGCAAAAAATGATGTTCGGAAAAACTACATTGGATTGGGTTACTTCGAAACACACACTCCAACTGTGATTTTACGCAACATTTTAGAAAATCCAGGTTGGTATACCGCTTATACACCTTATCAAGCAGAGATTGCCCAAGGTCGATTGGAGGCCTTGCTGAATTTTCAAACCATGATTACCGACCTCACTGGTTTGCCCATAGCCAACGCCAGTTTGTTGGATGAAGCTACCTCGGCAGCTGAAGCCATGATCATGTTTTTTCATTCTCGAAGCAAAGAAAAAGAAAACAATGGAGGCAATTTGTTCTTTGTTGACCAAGAGGTTTATCCTCAAACACTATCTGTCATCAAAGGAAGAGCGCAACATTTGGGAATTGATTTGGTTGTAGGAAATTACAACGAAGTGACTTTGAACGAAAAATACTTCGGGGCTTTGGTACAATACCCCAACAATAAAGGAGAATTGCACGATTACAAAGCTTTTGCCGACCAAATGCACCAGTTGGGTGGTCACGTTGCGGCAGCTTCAGATCTGATGGCATTAACCCTTATTACCCCTCCTGGAGAATGGGGTGCAGATGTCTGCTTTGGCAATTCGCAACGCTTTGGCGTTCCGATGGGATTTGGTGGGCCACATGCCGCTTTTTTCTGTGCAACAGATGAGTTCAAAAGAAATATGCCTGGTCGAATCATTGGGGTTTCCAAAGACCGTCACGGCAACTTGGGATTACGCATGAGCTTACAGACCAGAGAGCAGCACATCAGAAGAGAAAAAGCCACTTCGAACATTTGTACAGCCCAGGCCTTGTTGGCTGTCATGGCTTCCATGTATGGGGTGTATCATGGGCCCAATGGCGTAAAAGCCATTGCTCAAGATATTCATCACAAAGCCACCTTGTTGGCGTATAGTGCAAAGGCAGCGGGTGTTCAAGTTAAAAGTCAATCCTTTTTCGATACCGTTTTGTTTGAAGTTAACGAGACAGCGGTAGCGCAACGTTGCGATGAAAAGAAAGTCAACGTTCGCTTTTGGAATTCAGGACATGTTTCTGTATCGATCGGTGAAAATACCTCATTGGAGGACATCAAAGATTTGGTTTACGTTCTATCTGGACAAGAAAGCAACTTGCAAGATGGTGCATCATCCTTGAATTACTTCAGCAGAAGTTCAACGTACATGACGCATGCTGTTTTCAACCAATATCATAGCGAAACAGAAATGTTGCGCTACATGAAAAAATTAGAGAACAAAGACTTGAGCTTGGCGCACGCCATGATTGCACTGGGATCATGTACCATGAAGTTAAATGCGACCAGTGAAATGATACCAGTGACCATGCCTGCTTTTGCCAACATGCACCCTTATGCACCTGTTCATCAAACGGTTGGTTACCAAGAAATGATTCAGGTACTTCATGATGATTTGTGCGAGTGTACAGGATTTGCTGGTGTTTCCTTGCAGCCCAATAGTGGAGCACAAGGTGAGTTGACTGGGCTTTTGGTTATTATGGCTTATCACCACAGCAGAGGAGATCATCAAAGAAATATATGCCTTATTCCTTCATCTGCGCATGGAACCAATCCTGCGTCAGCGGTTATGGCTGGTTTAAAAGTGGTGGTGGTTAAATGCGATGAGAATGGCAACGTGGACGTCGCTGATTTGAAAGAAAAGGCTGAACAATACAAAGACACATTAGCCGCGTTGATGGTCACCTATCCCTCAACCCATGGAGTATTTGAAGAAAGCATCAAAGAAATTACTTCTATCGTTCACGCCAATGGTGGACAAGTATACATGGATGGAGCCAACATGAATGCGCAGGTCGGACTAACCAATCCAGGAAACATCGGTGCAGATGTTTGTCATTTGAACCTACACAAAACTTTTGCGATTCCCCACGGTGGTGGTGGTCCTGGTATGGGACCCATTGGTGTAGCGCAGCATTTGGTTCCTTTCTTACCTGGAAATCCCTTGGTCAAAACAGGTGGAGAACAGGCCATTGAGTCCGTTTCTGCCGCGCCATTTGGAAGTGCACTGATCTTGTTAATCTCTTATGGATACATCAAGATGTTGGGGTCCAACGGAGTGACAGATTCTACCAAATTTGCCATCCTAAACGCCAACTATATGAAGGCTTTACTGGAAGGACATTATCCGGTTTTATATACCGGAAGCAACGGAAGAGTTGCACATGAAATGATTTTGGATTGCCGTTCTTTCAAAGCCGCCGGCATTGAAGTGGAAGACATTGCCAAGCGATTGATGGATTATGGATTCCATGCACCAACAGTGTCCTTCCCTGTAGCAGGAACCATCATGATTGAACCGACGGAGAGTGAGCCATTTTCCGAGTTAAACCGTTTCTGCGAAGCCCTTATCGCGATTAGAAATGAAATTGCAGAAGTCGAAAACGGAACGGCAGATAAATCAGACAATGTATTGAAGATGGCTCCGCATACCGCTTATGAAGTCAGCGGAGACCAATGGAATCATACCTATTCAAGATCAAAAGCGGCTTATCCTGTTGATGGTCTAAAAGACAACAAATTCTGGACATCAGTAGGACGAGTTGACAACGCTTATGGAGACCGCAATTTGGTATGTACCTGTCCCCCAATGGAAGCTTACAACATATAATATCGGTGAACAAAAGGATTTGCTTACTCTTTACAAAGAAATTTCCTTATGGCCCGATGGAATCCTACATCTCAAATGAATTGCCTTTTTTGAGCAAAACATTTGACGCTGTTCACATTATTCCATACCATGAATTTTCGTTTAATGAGAAAGAAAGCAGATTAAAGGATTTTTCTTATTCAAATGTGTCGGTATTTCAATCCAATGAATTGCCGAGATACTCCATTTTTGAGAGAATTGAGCGCAGTTGGGATATCGCTAAATTACTGATGGCAGAATTATGGCACTCGAATCAGCGCTCAATCACCATCAAAAAAATAAAAACGCTATTCTTCAGAATCAAGCACTATCATGCCATTGCCAAGAAATTAGCCAAGCTGTGTGCATCCGAAAAGACATCACTTGACACCACCTTTTTTTGTTATCACTATTGGAATCATGATGGTGTAGTGATAGAATACTTGATGAATAAACGGTTTCAATTTCGCCCAAAAAAATCAATTTCTCGGGCACATTCCATTGACCTTTTTCACAACGATTGGCCAAAAGGATTTGTTGCTTTCGAGCGACTAAAAATTGATCATCTTCATCGGATTTATGCCATTTCTGAGATTGGACTCAACTACCTAAAAAAGAAATTTCCCAAAGAACAATTCAAATTTCATTTGGCTTACCTCGGGGTTAAAGATGAATACAAAGGAACCGTTGATTTTCCGGTAGGAAAATTTACCATACTGACGGTATCCAACATTGCAGAAATAAAAAGATTGCCCTTGATGGTGGACATCATGAAATATTTACCCAAAGATTTATTTCAATGGGTGCACATTGGTGATGGAATTGCACAATATGCCAATCCACTGCGTAACTACGCAGAAAATTCAGGAATCGACTTCACATTTCTCGGACATTACCACCAAAATCAAATTCATCAATTTTACCAAAATCACGATATTCTTTGTTTCATCAATTTAAGTTATATGGAAGGTGTGCCTGTTTCAATTATGGAAAGTATGATGCACGGTATTCCTTGCATTGCAACACAGGTTGGTGGGACTGCTGAGCTCATTCAAAACAACCACAACGGTTATCTTATTCAACCAGAAATCGATATAGAAGGCACTGCAAATTTGATCCTTACTTTAAGTCAAGACCCTTATTTATGGAAAACATTTAGTAAAAATTGCAGAGAAGTATATTTAAAAAAACTGAATTCAAATAGCAATTACCATCAATTCTATCAAGAAATGATAGAAGATATTCATTAACCATGATAAATTGTATTCTTTAACAATCGCTGATTGCTTTCCATTTGATAATTGAATCGCAATCGAAAACAATATCTCAGATTAAAAATAGAAAAGCCAAACCATCGCTTTTGATAATTTTCTCTTAAATCCTTTTGAATAGAATTGTACATGATTAAATCTTGTCCAACGTGCTTTTTGGGAATGGGCTTGCGAAAGATATAATACTGGTAAGCCAAATAAGGGATGGGTATCTTGAAAGATTTTTTCTGTTCTTTTTTTGTCTCAATGACCAAATCCTTAGCTATTGTTCTATCAGTAATTCCACTAAACAAATGGTACTTCAATAAATCAGGATATTTCCTATTTATCAGATTCAATTGTAACTTTCTACCCGCTCTAAATACCTTATTCATGGCCAACATGGGGAGCAACAATTCATTGGTATTATATGGTGCCAAGTACTTATCAAATCGATTATACAATTGAAGATGCTCACTTTCTGGTCGGATATACAATAAGGCTCTAATGATATGCCCCTCTATCAGTAACTCATCTTGATCGTTGATCAGCTCATGTGCCAGACAAAATGAACGACATTCCTGATAAAAACGTTGATATACCTTTTTATACTCGCTAAACGCCACACTTCTTAAGGGGCCATTCAAACAGTCCTCTACAATTGCTGAAAAAGTTAAATACTCATTTTCATGAAAATCCTTATTCGAAAAACCAGGGCTAAAACCACCTAAAAAAACAATATCACGCTGGTCTTTATTTCGCTGAATCAGAGATTGAATGAACGCCGAGCTTCCTCCGTTTACTTTGGCCATTGAGCCCAACAGTGCATAACTCATTTGAATCCATCCCTCATCGCAATCAGATGTCGACGTGGACCAATCCATTAAAACCTGCGGAATTTTCAAATCTTCAGCAATTTCCCGTGCAATATTCAAATCCTTGATTTGGGTGTTCGTCAACTGACTATTCCCTTGCCCATAATAGAATTCAACCCGATTATGATAATCCAACAAAGAGGCGAGAATTGTCCTTCCATCCAAACCACCTGTAAAATTCAAACCGAACAATAGATTGGACGTTTGAATAGCATGGAAAACTTTGTCAACCCAATTAAAGTAATCTTGATCGTTCCACAAGGCAAACTGACTCAAACGCTTCTTATATGTACTTTGATGTCGAAGGACTTGCGACTCACCATGGGCATTTAACCTCAAATATTCTATCCCGCCCATTAACTTCTGTACTTTCTTAAAGGGGGTGCTTCTACCAGAATTCAAATAGGAAGATTCTATCTCTATTAAATCAAGATCTTGTTCGATTCCCTCTTCAAATGCGGATATGGTTAACTCATTACTAACGATTGACTGCACACCTGAACCAAAAAAAACATCTACGGTTCCAATGCCATCAGTCACGATATACAAGTAATTATTCTTTTGAATCAGAAATACATAATGACCACCAAAATGGTTAAAAATTTCAGGTAATTTGTCCTCTTCAAAATTTCGAAAAAATTCTCCGAGAGTCAGATTGGACAAGGGAAAAACAGTTCCTATGGCTCCAATAAAACCCTCATCACTTGAATGAAATACGAGGGAAGACGAATTGACTTTTGAGAAAAAATGAATATCCAAACTTCCAAATGAAATGCACTTCAACAAATCATTTCTCAAGGCCAACTCTTGCCTGTTCACAACCCAGTGAGTACAATCCCTGGGACAAACAGCGAAAATGGACATGGTTGTTATGGAATCTATTTACTGAATATGTTGTACTTTAAGATACAATAGATGGCCCTAAATCCGTCCTTCCACCCTATCTTTTTGCCTTCCTCATAGGTTCTTCCATAGTAGGATATACCAACCTCATAAATTCGAATTTTCGGTATTCTAGATATTTTTGCAGTCACTTCTGGTTCAAAACCGAATCGATTTTCTCTCAAGCTCAACGATTGTACGATATCTCTTTTGAATACCTTATAACAAGTTTCCATATCGGTCAAATTCAAATTGGTCATGGCATTGGACATGAAAGTAAGAAACTTGTTTCCAATGGTATGCCAAAAAAACAAAATACGATGTGGCTTTCCACCCATGAATCTACTGCCATAAACAACATCGGCAAAACCATCAACGATGGGCTTAATCAAAATGTTATATTCATGGGGATCATATTCCAAATCGGCATCTTGTATGATCACCACCTCTCCCTTGGCCAATTTGATTCCTGTATGCAATGCAGCGCCCTTACCTTTGTTAATTTCATGCTTATGATATTGAATATCCAACTCCGGATTCGCTGAATGATAACGATGCACCGCCTCTTCTGTATCATCCTTAGAACAATCATTGACGATGATAATCTCTTTCTGAATACCTCCCAACAATTGCACTTCCTTCACCTTATCCAAAATAAGATGAATGGTCTTTCCCTCGTTATATGCGGGAATGACAATGGATAATTTTGAAACGATGAACTTTTCCATAATGATCAAAAGAAACAAATATAATGAGTAATTTGAGTTTAGTTTTGGATATTCGCAACATGAAAATCATTCAGCAACATTTAACGGAAGCGCACAACCTTTTGGCAAAGGTGCTTTCAGATGAGTCATTTTTAAATTCTGTCGAATCGACAACACTTGCTATGGTAAATTGTCTTAAAAGTCAAGGAACCATCTTTTCTTGTGGAAACGGGGGTAGCATGTGTGATGCCATGCATTTTGCAGAGGAGCTTTCCGGCAGATACCGTGAAAATCGACCAGCATTCCGCGCCATTAGCATTTCAGACCCTTCACACATTACTTGTGTTGGCAACGACTACGGATTCGATTACATCTTTTCTAGGTATCTTGAAGGGGTGGGTAAAAAAGGGGATATCCTTCTTGCCATTACAACCAGTGGAAATTCCAAAAACATCATAGAGGCCGCAAGAAAAGCAAAAGAGTTAGGAATCATCGTCATCGCTTTAACCGGAAAAGATGGTGGAGAAATTGTTCCTCTCGCTGATTACAGCATTGTCGTTCCTTGGTTTGAGTTTGCTGACCGCATACAAGAAATCCATATTAAAGTCATTCATGCCTTAATAGCTGGTATCGAAAAAGGGATGCAATAAATACTTTTCATCAATAAAAAAAGGGGCTAACGCCCCTTTTTTTCATATCCTCATTTCTGATATCAATCACGAATCAATCTAACCGTTTGCTCTGAACCATTGATGCGAATAGTCATTTGGAACAAACCTCTTGACAACCTGCTCACATCCAACTTGTGTGTACTTCCAGAAAACTCAAAGTTTTCAAAGTAAACTGTTTGACCCAATAAGTTCGTAATCTGAATGGCCATTTCGCCTTCTATCGACTTATTAAATACAATATTCAAATCACCAGATGTTGTTGGATTAGGATAAACCATTGCATTGATCGGTTCTTCTGAAATTTTCATAGCTTCAGTGTTCGAATCTTGCACTACCATACCTGAACCTTGTATCATCACGCATTGAACAGGACCCCAAGCGCCTGCAATTCCGCTGCTGTGCACTGGACGAATCCTTACTTGATAAAACTTGCCCGGTGCAATTCCAGGAACATTGTTCAACATCAAAATGGACGAGCCATTGGCACCAGTTAAAACCTGGGTTGTTGCATTTTGAATACCCAATGTACAGTCAGTCAATTCCCATTGATAAGCCGTGCTACCACAAATGGTTTGATCTGGAGCTATATAGGCATTAATTGCCTTTACATTTGGACAACGATCTGAAGCCCTTACCTGAATTGGTGTTTGTGGCAACAATGTAATAGAGCAAGTAGATGTTGCTTGAGCAAATACAGGTGTATAATTCTGAGCGGCATCTGGTATGCTATACATCACTGGAACATTGACCATATAGACAATTGGAGTTGATGTAAGATTAGATGGTAGAATAGAACCCAATCGCGCGATCACGGAACTCGACCCTGCCTGGTATACCCATGGATTGATTCCCAAGTCTTGTCCATCCTGCTTGGCCGACAAAACATTGATCATATAATTGTTGGCATTACCACGATAGAGTGTTTTAAAGCTGCCGCATACACTGGTATACTCTCCTGTTCCATTGCTGTAATAATGATCGCAATCAGATGGCAAGAAGTGATTAATACACAACTTAGCACTTGTATTACCAGGGCCCGCATGCTCATGAACTGCGAAATAATAATTGGCTCCAACCGAAAGCTCATCCGTAATCAATGTTTGATTTCCAGTCGTTACCTCATGTTCTATCATTTCAAGTGCCAAACATCCCGGATATTCTCTAAACAAATGAATAGAATAATCACCTATGGCTGCGCTTAAACCAATTCGAACACTATTATACTGGGCAGTCCATTTGTACCATCTATCCTTTCCATCACCATCGATCGTTGCCGTATTGGTTCCCAAAAATGGATTGGCAGAAAAAATATTTGAGGCTACGCATGCAGGGAAGTAAGCCGTGTTGACCGTTGTTGTATTCAACGACTCTATCGAAAATCCTTCATTGATTTCACCATCACAGTCATCATCAATCGCATTACAAATCTCTGTCTGAGGATAAATACAACTACCATCATCCTGGGTTGCAGCGGGATCAAAATTACAAGCTGTTGCATCCGTACATCCTGCTGCACATCCCTCTCCGACTTGACCATCACAATTTTCATCGATATCATTTCCACATACTTCTGTAGCGGAAGGATTGATGGCATTGTTGCTGTCATCACAATCTGTGTTGTTGTCTACTGTTCCTGCTGGTGCTGTGCAAGCTTCGATTCCTCCGTCATTGATGTCTCCATAACCGTCTCCATCGGCATCTACATAGTAAGTATTCAAAACTCCGTTATCGATTACTCCATCACAGTCGTCATCGATATTGTTACAAATCTCCGCTGTAGCATAAGTACATGAACCATCGTCGTAAGTTGCTGCTTCGTCAAAGTTACATGCGGTAGCATCCGTACATCCTGGTACGCAGCCCTCATTCACTTGACCATCGCAGTTATCATCAATATCATCTCCACAAACTTCAGTGGCGTTCGGATTGATAGCAGCATTGTTATCATCACAATCACCAGGGGTAATCGTGCTTGGGGTACAAGAGGTTGTTCCTGTATCTACTCCGTATCCATCGCCATCAGCATCCGTGTATACTGGATATTGTTCCAAATTCTCATCGATCTCATCATTACAGTTGTCATCGATGTTGTTACAAACTTCAACTTCTCCTGGATGAATTTGATCATTGAAGTCATCACAATCACCTTCACATACTGTATAAGTATCTTGGTCTTGGTCCCAGTATTCATCTACAATACCATCACAGTTGTTATCAATAAAATCACATGAACCCGCTTGAAATGGACCTTCAAGAACTCCTGGGTTAATTGTGGGATCATTATCATTACAATCTCCTTCACAAGTGGTCCACGAATCATTATCTAAATCAAACCCATTGTCTACAACGCCGTCACAATCATCGTCAACATTATTACAAATTTCTGCGACTCCTGGATTTAAATTAGCATCACCATCATCACAATCACCACCCACAGCAACCATTCCTGGACCTGCGACACATGCAAGAATAGGGGAGTTAGAATTTCCATAGTTATCTGCATCTTGATCAGCGTAATAAGTATTTAAACTAAAACCATTATCTATATTACCATCACAGTCATCATCGAGTCCGTTACAAGTTTCTGCATTGGGGTAAGTACATGTTCCATTGTCCTGAAAAGCGCACGGATTAAAATTACAAGCTGTGGTATCCATACAGCCGTATACCATTGAATCAGAATCCAAAATAGAAACTACTGATGTTCCCCCAGAAATACTTGCATTTTGCGGGTTTGTTAAAAAAAGGTTGAATTGCTCAGTGGATTCAAAAATTGAATTATCAATGATCGGCACTGAAATTGAAGCTGATGATGAACCGATAGGAATACTGAGAGTGCTTGCATTTCCAATAAAATCACTTCCATTTAAAGCAGTTCCATTGATAAAAGAATAATCCACAGTCATTGCCTGTGACAAATCTCCAGTAATAGAAAGAAGAACGTTTGCTGATCCATCCTCCTCAGCAACTGTCAGGTTAGAAATTGTAATTTTTGCAAGTGTACTAACATATTGATTCAAGATATTGAGCATTGATGCTGAATTTCCTGTAACTTGTCCATTAGTGATGCTCAACGTTTGGCCCGAAAAAGTCAACCCAATATATTTAGCCGGACTTATGTTATACACTTGATTCTGCCCGTTGTTCAATATTACAACATTCTGGTTAACTCCTGTATTTGGTTTAAAAACCATTGTTGATGGATTGTTACCACTTGGCGCACGCCATTTGATAAATCCGGGAATCAAATAATCCGTACCCGTGGCATCCGTCAATTTGACTTCTCCTGGGATATCATTCCCTTGACTAACATATATAGCTTGGGGTGAATCCTGAATAAATTGAACTTTGCTAACACCAACATTCTGAATATAGACGCAATTGGTAGCTGCATTGTTTGCCGAGGCGTCACCCAAAAAACCAAGGGTAAATGGGGATGTTAAAATGTTTTGAGCAGAAAATTTCATGGCAAGGAATGCCATGAACAATAATAATAGTTGTCTTTTCATTGAATATTACGTTAAAAACGGACTCTTTCCAAAGTTATCAACAAAGGTACTCTAAAAAGTGAATAAACATAAAAATATTAGACTAAAATAATTTTGAACACCAATCCAGATACTCACTTCGGTCGATTAGAAGTCGGTCCTTCGTAAAGTCCAAATCACCCAAATGATTCATAGGAACAAGATGAATATGTGCGTGAGCCACCTCTAGACCAATTATGGCTACTCCCACTTTTTTGCAATCAAACTGGAACTTCAACTTTTTTGCGACCATTTGTGCGAATTTCATGAGTTCTGAAAGATCTTCATGACTCAAATCCCAAAAATAATCGACCTCCTTCTTGGGTATGACCAAAACATGACCCTTTGCTATGGGCTGTATGTCAAAAAACGCCAAGTGCTTTTCATCTTCAGCTACCTTATAACAAGGTACTTCTCCCGAAATAATCTTTGAAAAAATCGTAGCCACTATCGATTGATGTCTAATATTTCAAAATCAATTAGACCGGCAGGAATTTGAACTTGAGCTACATCACCTACCTTCTTACCCAACAAACCTTTTCCTATGGGTGAATCTACACTTATCTTCTTTTCTGTCAAATTGGCCTCATTCTCTGCAACCAAGGTATACTCTACCACTGCATTATTCTTTAAGTTCTTTATTTTTACACGAGACAGGATATATACTTTCGAATTGTCGACCTGAGTCTCATCAATCAAACGAGCATTGGCTACCAAATCTTCCATTTTAGCTATGCGCGCTTCCAACAAACCTTGAGCTTCCTTTGCGGCATCATATTCGGCATTCTCCGATAAATCGCCCTTATCCCTTGCTTCTGCTATTTGCTGACTAATTTTTGGACGTTCTACAGTTTTCAGATTATGCAAATCATCTTTCAATTTCTTTAGTCCCTCTGCGGTGTAGTAGGCTATGCTCATGGCTCAGTTGTTTTAGAAAAAAAAGAAACCCCTAGAGGTTTCCTTTACAAAGATATGTTTTTTTTTAATTACAAAGTCAAATGCAATCCCATGCTATGAACACCGTTAAAAGGGTTGGTTGTACGATAAGAGTAATCCAAACCAATAAATCCACCATTGTTCATGGGCATTTGAACCGTTAATCCTGCAGTTGGGCCTGTGAAAACGGAAGTTCTGTCTTCGTCTGACTTCAAACCGTTTTCCCACTGATATCCCATTCTGTAAATGAACCTATCCTTCAAATTAAATTCACCGCCAACTCCCCATTGGTCCTTGGTAAAGGAATTAGAGGTGTACTGGAAGTTACTGGTCAATTTAGCATTTTCCGTAAAAATAAAATCATATGCAAAACCGACATTGACCAAAGATGGTAACTCGTACTTCTCTGATCGTTGTTCAACGGTTAATGAAGTTCCGTTGGTTGGGATAGTCGCAGTAACAGTCATACCATCACCCCTGTATCGCATGGGGGGTCCTACATTTCTCAATGAAATGCCAAATCGTACATTATCATTTTCTCCTGTCACATAGCGAATACCAGCATCAAAAGATACTCCTTGAGAACGAACATTGTAAATGGACTCAGAAATCAATCTCACTGTCAAACCGCCATAAATACTATTTGAGAAAGCCTTTGCGTATGACATCCCAATATTGGTATAGGTTGGAGAAAAAGAACCTATTCCTCCTTCAGGCAAGTCTTCTTCTGTTATTTCCAAATCTCCGAAATTCATACTGGTTACTGACAGTCCCAAAACACCAGACTCACCCACACGTTGTCCAAAACCAAAAGCATTTAACTTGATTCCAGATCCCACCAAATAATTGGAGGAGGAAAATAACAATTCTGTCTTATTGACAAAAGCCAATCCTGCAACGTTATTGAATGAAGCTTCTATACCATTGATGGAGGCCATTGCAGAGTACCCCATTCCTGCGCTTCTCGCCCATGGATTCACCAAAAGATGTCCTGCGCCAGCTGAGCCTGCGCGATCTGGATTACCTGCCACTGCAGTCAAAACTGTACTTGCAGCGATAATCAATGTGGCTATATTCTTTTTCATGTTTTCTCTTTCAAATTCAATTAGAAATTATCCAAATCCACGGGTCGCATTACGCCGAACCACTTCAAGATTTTCTCTCCAACACCGGGGACGTTAACGTGTATGATGTACGTTCCTGAGGCGATGGGAATGTTCTTGCCATTCTTCAAGTCCCAGTCCAAGCTCGTCAATGGATCAGCCT
>JACCDH010434191.1_pt1 | contig 26881 bp, 24 predicted proteins | sample 7442481 | NCBI WGS metagenome assembly JACCDH01 (sample SAMN15323433, study PRJNA562643) | freshwater metagenome | isolation source: river surface water | place: USA:Blue River Watershed | collected 2017-08-15 | reverse complement strand
ATAGGTATAGATATAATGGGAGGAGACTATGCTCCTAAAACTACTACCGAAGGTGCTGTATTGGCTAAAAATGAGCTACCAAACGATTGTAGATTGGTATTAATTGGTAACGAAAAACTAATTCGTGCAGAATTGGATTTGTTACACGCTAATGCCAACGACTTTGATATTGTACACACCGAAGAAGTTATTGAAATGGGGGAACACCCTATTAAAGCCATAAAAACAAAACCTAAATCATCTATTGGTTTAGGTTTTCATTTGTTAAAAAACAATCAAATTGATGGCTTTTGTGGTGCTGGTAATACTGGTGCTATGATGATAGGCTCAATGTACTCTGTTCAACCTATACCCGGAATTATCCGCCCTTCTATCACTTCTGTAATTCCTAAAGAAAGTGGCGGGGTAAACATTATTTTAGATGTTGGGGTAAACGCAGATTGTAAACCTGATGTATTATACCAATTTGGTATTTTAGGTTCTATTTATGCTCAAACGGTTTACAACATAAAAAATCCTCGTGTAAGTTTGTTAAATATTGGTGAAGAACCCGAAAAAGGAAATCTTTTGGCGCAAGCTACCTACAATTTAATGAAGGATAATAAAGATTTTAATTTTGTAGGGAATGTGGAAGGAAGAGATATTTTTAATGAAAACATTGATGTAATTGTGTGTGATGGTTTTACGGGGAATGTTGTTATTAAAGAGGCCGAAGCATTTTTTCATATTATGCAAAAAAGAAATCACTTAGACGATTTCTTTAAAAGATTCAACTACGAAATTTACGGTGGAAGCCCAATATTAGGTATCAATTCTAATGTTGTGGTGGGTCATGGAATTTCTAACGGAACTGCTATTAAAAACATGACTAAATTAACAGCTGATATTGTTTCGGCAAAATTAGCTATTACAATAAAACAAGCTTTTGTATAATGGGAAAAATTAATGCAGCGATAACAGCAGTTGGTGGATATATTCCAGAAGATGTTTTATCTAACAAAGATTTAGAAAAAATTGTTGATACTAATGATGAATGGATTTTTAGTAGAACAGGAATTAAAGAAAGAAGAATTTTAAAAGACCCAACGAAAGCTACATCTGATATGGCTGCCGAAGCGGTTAAGGAAATTTTAAAAAAGAAAAATTTAGATCCTGCTGAAATCGATTTAATTATTGTTGCTACGGTAACGCCCGACTTGCCTTTTCCTTCTACAGGAAACTTAGTGGCTCATAAAGTTGGCGCTATTAATGCTTTTAGTTTTGATATTTCGGCTGCATGTAGTGGATTTTTATTTGCTTTAGTAACCGGACAAAGATTTATAGAAAGTGGTGCGTACAAAAAAGTAATTATTGTAGGTGCTGATAAAATGTCATCGATTATAGATTATTCCGACAGAACTACTTGTATTATTTTTGGAGATGGTGCTGGAGCAGTTTTATTAGAAGGTACATCCGAAGAAGTAGGTATTGTGGATTCGATCTTAAAAAGTGATGGATCGGGTAAGGATTTACTTCATATTAAATCTGGAGGTTCTTTACGTCCTGCATCCGAGGAAACCGTTAAAAACAAAGAACATTACGTTTTCCAAGATGGTCGCCATGTATTTAAATTTGCAGTAACCAATATGGCAGATGTTTCGCACGACATAATGGTGCGTAACAATTTAACTGCGGATGATATTACTTGGTTAGTGCCTCATCAGGCAAACTTACGTATCATTTCGGCAACAGCGGAAAGAATGAACTTACCGATGGAAAAAGTGATGATTAATATCGAAAAATACGGTAATACAACTGCCGGAACACTTCCTTTATGTTTGTGGGATTGGGAAAGTCAGCTTAAAAAAGGCGACAATATTGTATTGGCAGCATTTGGAGGAGGATTTACGTGGGGTTCTGTATATTTAAAATGGGCTTACTAATAATTTTATTACTAATTAAATAATCGCTAAAAAATTAAATTATGCGTAATAATGAAATTCAGGATTTAATCAAATTTGTTTCAAAAACTGGTGTTACTGAAGTACAAATTGAAACCGAAAAAATCAAATTAGTTATCAAAAACGAACCGAATGGTTCTAAAAATGTAGCATTTCGTTCGGATGTTAACCCAGGATTTTATCCTGTTCAACCTATAGCTGCTCCTGTAGCATCTGTAGCTCCTAGTGCTGCTCCTGCTGTAAGTGCTGCTCCTGTAGCAACACCAAGTGCTTCTAACGATAAACCAAAAGAAGATACATCAAAATACATCGAAGTTAAATCGCCTATGATTGGTACTTTATACAGAAAACCATCTCCGGATAAAGATTTCTTTGTGAATGTAGGCGATGAAATTAAAGTGGGTGATGTTTTATGTGTGATTGAAGCTATGAAACTTTTTAACGAAATCGAATCTGAGGTTAGCGGTAAAATTGTTAAAATTTTAATAGATGATGCTACTCCAGTAGAATACGATCAAGTATTATTTTTAGTAGATCCTAGCTAATTAAAAAAAACAAGTTATGTTTAAAAAAGTATTAATAGCCAATCGTGGTGAAATTGCTTTGCGTGTTATTCGTACATGCAAAGAAATGGGAATAAAAACTGTGGCTGTTTACTCTACTGCGGATAAGGATAGTTTACATGTTAGATTTGCTGATGAAGCTATTTGCATCGGTCCTGCTTCTAGCAGTCAGAGTTATTTAGATATACCCCGAATTATTTCCGCTGCGGAAATTACCAATGCAGATGCGATACATCCTGGTTATGGATTTTTATCCGAGAACTCCAGATTTTCAAGAATTTGTTCCGAAAATGGCATCAAATTTATTGGTGCTACACCCGAACAAATTGATGGAATGGGAGATAAAGCAAGGGCAAAAGCTACAATGATTGCGGCTGGTGTGCCTTGCGTACCAGGTTCGGCAGGTGTAATTACTAGCGATGAACAAGCTATTGCAGATGCTAAAAAAATTGGCTATCCAGTAATGGTTAAAGCTTCGGCTGGAGGTGGTGGTAGAGGTATGCGTATGATTACTTCTGAGGCTGAATTGTTGGATAAAATTAATGATGCCAGAAGAGAATCTAAAGCTGCATTTGGAAATGATGAATTATACATGGAAAAATTCATCGAAGAACCTCGACATATCGAAATTCAAATTGTAGGTGATCAATACGGTAATGTTTGTCATTTATCCGAAAGAGACTGCTCTGTTCAACGTCGTCATCAAAAATTATTAGAAGAAACGCCTTCGCCTTTCATGACAAAAAAATTGAGAGATGATATGGGTAAAGCGGCTATTAAAGCTGCCAAAGCTGTAAATTACGAAGGTGTTGGTACGGTTGAATTTTTAGTGGATAAACACCGTAATTTTTACTTTATGGAAATGAACACGCGTATCCAAGTGGAGCACTGTGTTACCGAGGAAGTTGTAAATTACGATTTAATTCGCGAACAAATTAAAGTAGCAGCCGGACATAAAATAAGTGGAAAAAATTACGAACCTCAAATGCATGCTATTGAGTGTAGAATTAATGCCGAAGATCCTTTTAATGATTTTCGTCCATCTCCTGGTAAAATTTTAAATTATCATGCACCTGGTGGTCATGGTATAAGAATAGATACGCACGTTTATGCTGGATACACTATACCGCCAAACTACGATTCGATGATTGCAAAGTTAATTTCTGTTGCGCAAACAAGAGAAGAAGCAATTGCAAAAATGAAAAGAGCTTTGGAAGAATATGTGATTGATGGTATAAAAACAACGATACCTTTCCATATCAAATTAATGGAAAACAAAGATTTTATCGAAGGAAATATTACAACAAAATTCTTAGATACATTCGAATTTTAAACTAAAAACCTCAGGAAATCCTGAGGTTTTTTTTATATATTTAAGTTGCTAAAAAACATCTATTAAAATGAATAAATTTATTACCTTTTTGTTAGGAAGCTTCGCTATAGTATCTTGTACTAACAATTCGTACAACCAAAGTGTTTTAAGTCCGATTGAAAATATTTCATATTTATTTGATTTTTTTATTGATCAAAAAAAATCAAATATTATTCAAAATGATTCCTTATTTAAGGTGTATGATGTAAGCGTTACAAAAGATAGCGTAAGCAACGAAGGTGATTTTTATAAGCTGGTTTTACAAAATTGTATCGACAATAGTTATGGAAATTATATTAAAATTACACGTAAGGATTTGTTCGATAAATTTATACAAGCACATCTAAACGAAATATTATTAGATGAAAATTTGGAACTTACATATCAAAAAAACAACTCCGAAACCTATTTGTTTTTGGTAAACAAACAAAACTATTTGTACCTAAATACGGTAGTTGATTTTAAAAAATCAACAAACGACACTCTTATTTTTACGATAAAAGATAAAGAATTATTAAAAAAATATGAAGTGTATCAGTTAGAAAAACCATTGTTTTTAATAGATGAAAATCAAATTATTGCCGAACCGCAACAAATTAAAATAAATTATGTAAACAACAGTATAAAAATTATCCCTTTATACTCCAACTAAAACCTATACTATGAAACGCTTAATCGTTCTAATCTGCTTATTGTATAGTCCGTTAATTTTTTGGGCACAAAACTTACAAATTTTAAACAAATCAAATAATTTATTAAGCGATAACATTAATGAGATTGAAATTGATGATAATTACTTATGGGCAGCAACAAACGAGGGTGTTTATCGCATAAATAAAAGTTTAAAAAATCCCGAAAGTAAGGTTTTTAAACGCACCAGTGTTGCTGTTTTATCTATACTAAATCTAAAAGATAAAATACTTATTGGATTAAAGGATAAAGGATTATATTATATAGATAAAAATACTTTAGAGCTTACTGCCGCATACAGAAATTTAATTGGAAAAGGAAGTGTTTATAACCTTTTTAATTTAAACCAAACCATCATTGCTAAAGTAGAAAATCAATACTATATTTTGGATGAAAATTCAGGAAATACACAAGAAATAAGCTCTATAGACTTCCAAAAAAAGAATCAAAATACCGAAAATTTCTATTGGAAAAACGATACTTTACACGTTCATCAAATTCCATTTTTAAACCTTGCCGAAACAAATATTCATCTTATATCCGAAAATATTAAATACAGTATTGTAGAAAAAGCAAATGAAAAACATTTATTTATCAAAGAATTAAAAAGCTTTTTCCCTTTAAAATTAGATCCCTCTTACCAAATTAAACAATATAAACTGTTTAACGATAATGTATTAATTGTTTGTAATAAAGGATTATTGGTGATGAATATTCCGCAGCAAAAATTTGTAAAATCAAAAATTGAAGCAGGCATTTTAAATATCAACAATAAACTTTTTGATACTACAATACCCTATAAAGCACTTAAAAATAGCACACTAAAAATAAAATTTTATGCCCAAAATTTAGGTGATGAAAATGAAATTTTAATAGGTAAAAGTATGGATAAACTTACTTATGAATGGGAGAAATTTTCGGTAAAGGAATTAGAAGTAAACAATAATGAAAACCCAGTTTTTTATAGATTAAAAAACATTAGAGGTGAACAAAGTGAAATAATTGAACTGAATTTAGATATTAAAAGCGATTTTAACTTGAATTTTATAAATTTAATTTTAGCTTTGATTTTGGTTTTAGTTTATACCTTTGCAATTGTATGGTTTATTACTAAAAAGAAAAATAAAGAAATACGGTTATTGGAAGATGAACTGATTAGTAAAACCAAGGAATTACAAAGTATTCAAAAGGAAAAAACGATTTAAAAAACAACGATAAAATTATATAAAATGATTACAGTTAAAATTAACATATTAACCACCGAGTGGGAATTTATTGAAACTTTACCTTTTGATGTACAAACTATTGAGGAATTAGATGAAGATTTTAAACTTCCTTTATATGATGAAGAGGGCGAAGAAACCGATAATGTTATTTTACCTAACTGTAAAATTTTAAGATTGATTGGTGAAGATGATGAATTTTTAGTAGTTTTTGAAAAAACTTTGGTTACATCGTGGGAAAAATTTAATCCAGAGGAAAATACGGTAGAGTTTATCATCAATTTATCTGCTTTACAATCTATTTGGAACCAAGGAGAAGAAATTGGTGTGTTTTACAGCTGGGAAAATTTACCTCAACAATTAAAAGAATTTAAAATAGGTTAGCTCGTTTATTTATTTACTTAATATCTCTTATTCAATGAAAGTACAAGAATTAATCAATTGCGTTAAAAAATTTCACGAATCTTTTGGTATCGAAAACAATTTTAAACCTACCGTAGAGTTAACTGAAAAGGAAATACAATTAAGGTACGAGTTATTGAAAGAGGAAAATGAAGAATATTTAAGTGCAGCATTAAACGGAGATATTACCGAAGTTGCTGATGCACTGGGCGACCAATTATATATACTTATCGGCACCATTTTAAAACATGGAATGCAAGATGTAATTGAGGATGTTTTCCAAGAAATTCAAAATAGTAATATGAGCAAATTAGGGGAAGATGGCAAACCCATTTACCGAGAGGATGGTAAGGTTTTAAAAGGCCCAAAATACTACAAACCAAATATTTCTAAAATAATCAATAAGTAAACATAATGTTTTTTACTAAAAAAATATTGTTAAGCTGTATTGCAGCCTTAATTTTTAATGCATGTACTTTAATAAAACCTATTGAGTATAAAGGTGTTAAAGAACCTAAGGTGAATAATTTAACTTTAAGCGAAATTGATGTAAATTTTAAAGTTGCTATCGAAAATCAAAACCGATTTAAAGTAAAGGTGAAAAAATGCAAATTATTTATTACCATTGAAAATATTGAATTAGGTTGGGTGGAATTGGATGAAAAAACCGATTTATTAGGTAAACAAGTATCTTTATTACCTTTAAATTTTAAAGTAAAATTTAGCGATTTACTTAAAAACAATATTTCTATCACATCCCTTATGAAACTTAATAAAAAAGAAGTAACTATTCATGCTAAAGGTTTTGTAGTAGGCGCAGCCAAAGGAATTCCTGTACGTTTACCAATTGATAAAACCGAAAAAATTAGTTTAAATTTTTAAAAATGATTTTTTTTGTATACTAATACAAAAATCTAGTTGAATTATTAAATTGATTCGTTAGTATTGGATCTGTAATACCTTTAATTTCAACTAATACATCGCTCAAATTTTTAGACATATATTTTATTTGGGATATAATGTAAAGATTTAGAAAAAAATTTAAATTAAACCATACATGTAAAACTTCTGTTATTTCAGTATAAACAGCTACTTTTATAATAGGCTCATAACAAACTATCCACGTTAATTTTAACTAAAAAACCTCAATAGTAAGTAAAAGCCAATTATAGTTACATTTACTAAACTATTTTTAATTATTTTTGTGTAAATTAAAAATCAACATAATGGAATTTGAAGTTGGCGAACTACTTAAAAACATTGTAATACCTGAGGATTTAAGAAAAATAAATCCGAAAAAATTAAACCAAGTTTGTGATGAGTTGCGCAACTTTATTGTGGAGGTTGTTTCGCAAAAAGGTGGACATTTTGGTGCAAGTTTAGGTGTAGTAGAGTTAACAGTTGCTTTACATTATGTTTTTAACACTCCAGAAGACCAATTGGTTTGGGACGTAGGTCATCAGGCTTATGGACATAAAATTTTAACCGGACGTAGGGATGATTTTCATACCCAAAGATTATATGGAGGTTTAAGTGGTTTCCCAAAACGAACCGAAAGCGAATATGATACTTTTGGTGTAGGACACTCCTCTACTTCTATTTCTGCAGCATTAGGTATGGCTGTAGCCAGCAAATATAAAGGCGAAAACGATAAACAACATATTGCTGTAATTGGCGATGGCGCAATGACAGGGGGAATGGCTTTTGAAGCCTTAAACCATGGCGGGGTTTCTAATGCTAATTTATTAGTGGTTTTAAACGATAATTGTATGTCGATTGACCCCAATGTAGGCGCTTTAAAAGAGTATTTAACAGATATAACCACCTCGCAAACATACAATAAATTTAAAGATGAAATTTGGCATTTGTTAGGACATATTAGCAAATTTGGACCAAATGCACAAGCTATAGCTTCTAAAATAGAAAATGCTGTAAAATCTACTGTATTAGGAACATCTAACTTATTCGAATCCTTAAATTTTAGATATTTTGGTCCGGTGGATGGCCATGATGTAAACCATTTGGTGAAAGTATTAGAGGATTTAAAAAAGATACCTGGACCAAAAGTTTTACATTGTTTAACCAAAAAAGGTAAAGGATATAAACCTAGTGAGTTTGGTAACCAAACCCAATGGCATGCTCCCGGAATTTTTAATAAACAAACAGGCGAAATTATTAAAGTAACGCCTAAAAGTCCGGAACCACCCAAATTTCAAGATGTATTTGGTCATACAATAGTAGAATTAGCCGAAAAAAATGATAAAATTTTAGGGATAACCCCAGCAATGCCATCGGGAAGTTCGTTGAATATCATGATGAAAGCTATGCCTGATAGAGCTTTTGACGTAGGTATAGCAGAGCAACATGCCGTAACTTTTTCGGCAGGTTTAGCCACACAAGGTATGGTACCATTTTGCAACATCTACTCTACTTTTATGCAACGCTCGTACGATCAAGTAGTACATGATGTAGCTTTACAAAAATTAAATGTTGTTTTTTGCTTAGATAGAGCTGGATTAGTGGGACAGGATGGGCCAACGCATCATGGAGCATACGATATTGCATTTTTTAGATGTATTCCCAACATGATTATTTCGTCGCCTTTAAACGAAGAAGATTTACGAAACCTAATGTACACCGCACAATTACCCAATAAAGGTCCGTTTGTGATACGTTACCCAAGAGGAAATGGCACCATGATAGAATGGAAAACCCCAATGAAAGAAATTACGATTGGAAAAGGTCGTAAATTAAAATCGGGGAATGATGTAGCAATTTTAACCTTAGGACCAATAGGAAATTTAGCTATAAAAGCTATCGAAAAATCGGCTCATGATGTAGCACATTACGATATGCGATTTGCTAAACCATTAGATGAAACCTTATTACACGAAATTTTTACCAAATTTGATAAAATTATCACGTTAGAGGATGGTTGTGTTCAGGGAGGATTTGGATCTGCAATAATCGAGTTTATGGCAGATAACGGTTATCAAGCCAAAGTAATAAGATTAGGTATTCCTGATAAATTGGTAGAACATGGTTCACAAAACGAATTATACAAAGAATGTGGTTATGATGTAGAAAGTATTGTGCAAACTATCGAAACATTGATAACACAAAAATCTGCTAACATTGCAAGAGCATAATACATTGATAATCAAACTAAAAAACACTGTAAGGCGCTAAAAAAATGTTAATTTGTAAAATTTAATTTTTAATAATATAAATTTACCTTTTTAACCTTGTATATTTGGGCGAATTAAAAAATAATATTCGCCACATTAAAATGGAAAAAACAGATTCGTATGCTATTCTTAAAAGATTATTTAGTTTGCTAAAACTAGATAAAAAAGAGATATACGAAATTTATGCATTTTCATTTATCATTAGTATCATAAATCTTAGCTTACCTCTAGGTATTCAATCTATTATTAACACTATACAATCCGGATTAGTAAGTAATTATTGGTTATTACTTGTTTTTATTGTGATTATAGGTGCAGCATTTGTAGGAATAATGCAGGCGATACAATTAAGAATTACAGAAAATATTCAACAAAAAATTTATGCTCGCTCGGCGTTTGAATTTGCATATAGATTACCTATCATTAAAAATAAAGAATTAAAAAACAAGTATTTACCCGAAATTGCAAACCGCTTTTTTGATACTATAAATATTCAAAAAGGATTATCTAAATTGCTATCCGATATTTCCACTGCTAGCTTACAAATATTGTTTGCTTTGTTTATTTTATCCATGTACCACCCCTCATTTTTATTAATGAGTGTATTTTTAATATTGGTATTTTACATCATTTTTAAATCTTCGGGGGTAAAAGGATTGGAAACCAGTTTAATGGAATCCAAATACAAATATAAAACCGCACAATGGCTAGAGGATATCGCTCGTACTTTATACACCTTTAAATTAGCAGGTAAAACCGATATTCATTTAAGCAAAACAGATACTTTAGTTAGTAATTATTTACATTATCGCGAAAAACATTTTAAAGTGCTAATTTTTCAGTTTTTAAACTTAGTGGCATTTAAGGTATTTGTTGTAGCTATTTTAGTTATTATTGGCGGATTATTAGTAATTGAACGAAAAATAAACTTAGGACAATTTGTTGCTTCAGAAATAATTATATTGTTAATTATGAGCAACATGGAAAAATTAATTACCAGTTTAGAAACAGCTTATGATGTACTTACAGCTGTTGAAAAAATTGGTCAGGTTACCGATTTAGAATTAGAAAACGAAAAAGAAAATAATCATAATTTCGTATCCGATAACCAAGCTTTAAAAGTAGAATTTAAAAATATATTTTATCACTACGAAAATAACAAAACTACCATTTTAAAAAATATCAATTTAACTATCGAACCATACGAAAAAATTTGTATTTCGGGTTTTAGCAGTAGTGGAAAATCAACATTAATTAGTTTATTATCAGGAATTTCATCACCCTCTAATGGAGAAGTTATCATTAATAATCAAAACATTAACGATATTTATCCACCAGAGTACAGTGCTATAATGGGGCATTCATTTCAGTTGGATAGAGTATTTAGTGGAACAATTTTAGAAAATGTAAGCTTAAATAAGGAAAATGTAAGTTTTAATGATGTTACTTGGGCGATAGAAAAAGTAGGCTTAAAAGACATGATAAAAACACTTCCGGATGGTTACAATACACATATAAGCTCCAATTACAATCAGTTTTCGCGCAATACCATTCAAAAAATTATATTGGCAAGAGCAATTGTAAACAAACCTAAATTACTGCTTTTGGAGTATGCTTTTGAGTATTTTGGTTTACAAACCAAAAAAGATTTAATAGATTTTATTTGTAGTAACGATAATCCATGGACAGTTGTAGCGGCATCCAACGACCCTACGATAGCTCAAGCATGTGATAAAGTTATAATTTTAAAAGATGGTGAAATAACCCACCAAGGTAAATTTGAAGATTTAATTAAAATACCCGAAATACAAAATTTATACAATGCTTAACTTATCTAAAATAGATATATCAGATCGTTTGGATAAAAATAATTTTTCATCCTTTAAGTACATTAAAAAGTACCAAAGGAGTAATAAATTATTAAAAATATCATTTATATTTTTTGCTACAGTTTTTGTAATTAGTTTTTTTCCATGGACACAAAATATATCTGCAGAAAGTTATGTTACTACGCTTGAGCCCGATAAACGTCCGCAAAACATCAATTCGATTATTGCAGGAAAAATTGAACAATGGTATGTTAAAGAAGGTAGTTTTGTTAAAAAAGGAGATACTATTATATTTTTAACCGAGGTAAAAGATAAATATTTCGACCCTGAATTGTTAGATCGAACAAAAGAACAAGTAGATTTTAAAGGGCAAACTGTTGATGCTTTAGAAGAAAAAGTTAATGCAATAGATATGCAAATTGAAGCTTTAATAAAACTGCAAAATTATAAAATTGAACAAGCTAAAAATCAACTCAAACAAGCACAATTTAAAATTATTAGCGATAGTGCCAGATTAGTAGGAACTCAAGAAAATTTAGCCATTGCAAAACAACAATACCAACGTGCAGAGGAATTATACCAAAAAAAATTAAATACTATAAACCAATTGGAACAGCGAAAGTTTGCTTTGCAAGATGAACAAGCAAAATTCATCGAACATCAAAACAACCTGTTAAACAGCGAAAATGAAAAATTAAATTCCGAAATTCAAATTATTAGTTTAGTAAACGAATTTCAAGAAAAATTAGCCAAATTAAACAGCAACAAACAATCTGCTTTAAGCTCTAAATTTGGCGAGGATGCTAATTTATCTATTTTAGAAAACACATATAGCAACTATAAACAAAGAGGTATCTACCACTATATTTTAGCGCCACAAGATGGTTATATTACCCGAATTAATAAAGCCGGTATTGGTGAAGTTTTTAAAGAAGGTGAATCTATAGTAACAATTATGCCTGTTAATTATAATTTAGCAATCGAAATGTATGTAAGGCCAATTGATATTCCTTTAATTAAAAAAGGAGGTAAAGTACGAATCAATTTTGATGGTTGGCCTTCATTTATAATTTCGGGTTGGCCTGTAATTTCATTTGGAACTTATGGAGGCGAAATTATTGCCATTGATAGATATATTAGCGAAAATGGTTTATACAGAATTATGGTTGCTCCTGATAGTACACAGGAAAGTTGGCCTAAAAATGTAAAAGTTGGAACTGGCGCAGAAAGCGTTGTGTTATTTAATGATGTACCTACATGGTATGAGTTTTGGCGACAGTTAAATGGCTTTCCTCCAAATTATTACAAAGGAAATCCAAATATTGCTCAAAAACAAAAAAAGTATTTAGAACGAGAAAAAAATTAAATTTTACGATTAGATAAACGTTAAAATGTATAAATATTTATTACATATCTTATTTTTTGCAACTTTTACTGCTGTAAAAGCTCAAAACGTATTAAATTATAGCGATTATATCAATAAAGTATTGGAGGATCATCCTTTTAGTAAATTAGCAGATTTAGAAATTAGTGCTGCAAAAGCAAATTTATTAAAAGCAAAAGGGAATTTTGATCCATATATCAGTTATCAATACTCCGAAAAAAAATATATGGATGAAAATTATTACACCATCCATCAAGGTAAATTAATAGTTCCCACAGGTTTAGGTCCTAATTTAAACTTAGGATACGAAAGAGCTAATGGTAATTATTTAAATCCGCAATGGAAATTACCTAATGACGGGTTGTTGAATATGGGTATTAATATTCCATTACTACAAGGCTTAATTATTGATGAATCTCGCGCATTTTTACGTCAGGCAAAAGCAATTTACAGGGCTTCGGAAGTAGAAAAAAAATTAGTTTTAAATCAAATCATATTAAATTCTACTTTTCAATATTGGTATTGGTTCGAATCGTACAATAAATTACTAGTTGCAGATAAAGGTGTACTTTTAGCTACAGAAAGGCTAAATGCATCGGTAACAAGTGCTAAAGCGGGAGATATTCCTTTTGTAGATACACTAGAAACGAATATTCAACTACAAAATCGTTTGGTAAATTTCCAAAAAAATTATGGGGAATTTAAAATAAACGAATTGCAATTAGACTTTTTTTTATGGACGGATACTGTAAAAACTACAACTGTAAATACTCCCCCAAATTATATGTTATTTAACCCTCCAATTGTTCCCGATTTAAACCTTGATTCCTTAAATATTAAACTTAAATTACACCCAGAATTAAACCAAAAAGTATTAAAATTAAAGATGTTGGAATATGATAAAAAAATGGCTTGGGAGTATTTTAAACCACAGGTAAATTTAAATTATAATCCATTAGCAGATTACAACAATGTTTTTAATCAGCCATACGTAAATCCTAACAATTATAAATTAGGCTTAGATATCAAAATACCAATTGTTTACCGCAAACAAATGGGGAATTTACAAAGTATTTCTATTTATCAGGAACAAACTAAAATAGAATTAGAAACCAAACAAAGAGAAATTTACAACGAATCCATGAGTTTGTATATAGAGTTACAAGCACTTGAAAAACAAATTAATACACAAAAAAATAACTTACAAAACAATTTAGATTTATTGAAAGCCGAACAAGAAAAATTTAAACTGGGTGAAAGCTCTGTTTTTATGGTAAATACGCGTGAAAATGCTTATTTAAATGCCGAAATTACATTAATTGAATTGATAAGTAAACAACAAATTACTTTAGTGAAATATTTATATTACGCCAACGAATTATAAAATGAATTACTAAAAATGATAGGAAACCCAAATGCTGTAGATATTTTTAAACGTGTATCCAATTTACTTAAATTGGATAAAAGAGAAATTGGGCAAATTTATACCTTAGCAATTTTAATTGGATTGGTAAACTTATCCATTCCATTAGGTTTTCAATCTATTATCACATTAATTCAATCGGGTAAAGTTTCTAGCTCATGGGTAATATTAGTAGCCATGGTAATTTTGGGGTCGTTAATAGCAGGAATTATGCAAGTTTTTCAGCTCCGTATAACCGAAAACATTCAACAAAAAATATTTTCTCGATCGGCTTTTGATTTTGCTTATAGAATTCCGAAGTTTAAAATGATTGAAATCAGAAAAAAATATGCGCCAGAATTGGTGAATCGTTTCTTCGACACTCTTACCATTCAAAAAGGTTTAGCAAAATTATTAATCGATATTTCTACCTCAACATTACAAATTATTTTTGCTTTAATTTTACTATCATTATATCATCCAATTTTTATTTTATTTAGCTTTTTCCTTATCCTAATCTTATACTTTATTTTTAGAGTGAGCGGTAAAAAAGGCTTAGAAACCAGTTTGATAGAATCCAAATATAAATATAAAACGGTGGAATGGCTAGAGGAAATTGCAAGAGCACGATTTAGTTTTAAATTGGCAGGAAACTCTAAACTTCATTTAGAAAAAACAGATAAAATTACTTCCGAATACATTAAAGCTAGAGAAAATCATTTTAAAGTATTAATTTTTCAATATTTAAACCTAGTAAGTTTTAAAGTTTTAATTATTGCAGGTTTATTAATTATTGGTGGTTTTTTAGTAATCAATAACGAAATAGATTTAGGACAATTTGTTGCTTCAGAAATAATTATATTACTAATAATGAGCAATGTAGAAAAACTTATTAGTGGATTAGAAATTATATATGATGTTTTAACATCCACAGAAAAAATTGGTCAGGTTACAGACATTACACTAGATTTTACAGATGGTGTTGGGAAAAATGAATTGAATAATTATAAAGGTGCAAAAATAGAATTTAAAAATGTATCTTTTAAATTTAAAAAAGATGGATTTAATATCTTACAAAATATCAATTTAGATATCCAATCTAATCAAAGTATTTGTTTATCTGGCTTTAATCATAGTGGTAAATCATTGCTTTTGGAACTAATGGCTGGAATTTATAAACCGGATAGTGGCACAATTACCTTAAATGATTACAATATAGAAAACATAGCCCATAACGAATTTAGAGCAATAGTAGGAAACAATTTTAAAAATGAAACTATTTTTAACGGAACCTTTATTGATAATATAACACTTGGTAGAAAAGATATTTCGGATGAAGATATCAATTGGGCGATTGATAATATGGATTTAAGAAAAATTGTAGATGAATTACCTGATGGCTGGAACACCGAAATTTCGCCCGATGGAGTTGGTTTTTCTAAAAATACTATGCAAAAAATATTATTGTGTAGAAGTATTGTACATAAGCCAAAATTGGTACTTTTGGAATATTCATTTGAGTTATTTAGCAATGATATTAAAGTAAAATTATTAGATTTTTTAACGGATACTAACAAACCTTGGACAGTTGTATTTGTTTCCAATGATACACATGTGGCAAAAGCATGCGACCAAGTAATTTTGTTAGAAAACTCGAAAATTAAAGCCGAAGGAAAATTTACAGATTTAATGCAGGATAAAGAACTAAAAAAATTATTTTATGCTTAATATTTCCAAAACAAATATTTCGAGCAAAATAAATAAAAGTAAGTTGAAATCTTTCAACCAACCGCATTATTTTATGTACAAAAAAATTGTATCCAAAGTAATATTGGTTATATTATTATTAAATATTATTTTACTTTTTTTACCGTGGACACAAAATATTGCATCCAAAGGTTTAGTAACTACTTTAGAACCAGACAAAAGACCGCAACAAATTAACTCGGTTATTGCTGGAAAAATAGAGAAATGGTTTGTTAGAGAAGGTGTATTTGTTCAAAAAGGTGATACAATCATCCATTTATCCGAAATTAGAGATGATTTTTTTGATCCAAAAATTATCGAACGTACTCAGGAACAATTAAATGCAAAAGAATTATCTGTTAATGCATACACAAATAAAGTAGAAGCAGCTCAATTCCAAATTAAAGCTTTATATCAAATTCAGGGTTTAAAATTAAAACAAGCTAAAAATAAATTTTTACAAGCTAATTTAAAAGTTATTAGCGATAGCATTAAATATGAAGCCAGTTTTACTAATTTTAAAATTGCATCAAGCCAATTTGAAAGAGCTAAAGAACTTTTAGAAAAAGGGATTATATCCAAAAATGAATTTGAAAACCGACAACGTAATTTACAAAATAATGAAGCCACTTTAATCGAAAGAGAAAATACTTTATTACAAAGTAGAAACAATAAAAAAAATGTGGCTATAGAAATAGATGCTTTACAAAGGGATTTTGAAAACAAAATTGCATCAACACAATCGGATAAATTTTCAGCAATTGGGGATCAATTAGATGCGCAAGGTGGTGTTGCAAAATTTAGAAATACTATTAAAAATTTACAAGTTCGCGAAAAATTTCATTACATAACTGCTCCTCAAAATGGATTTATCACTAATATTACTAAAGCTGGTATTGGGGAAGTATTTAACGAAGGGGAAGCGATTGTTACGATAATGCCTGTGGATTATGAATTAGCTGTAGAAATGTATGTAAAACCTGTGGATATTTCCTTGTTTGAAATCGGACAAAAAACCAGAATTGTTTTTGATGGATGGCCTTCAATTATTTTTTCGGGTTGGCCCAATGTAACTTTTGGAACTTTTGGCGGTACTGTAGTAGCTATTGATAGATATATAAGTGAAAATGGAAAATATAGAGTAATGGTTGCTCCTGATAAAGAAGATGCCGAATGGCCTAATGAAATTAATGTTGGTTCGGGTGCTCAAACCATTTCTTTATTAAATACTGTTCCGGTTTGGTATGAGGTATGGCGACAATTAAATGGTTTCCCTGAGTATTTTTATACTCGTAAACCTCACAACGATAAAAACAATAAAAAGGAAAGTAAGAAATAATGGATATTAAAAAAATATTTATTGAAAAAGGTATAAAGGCTACTAAAAACAGGCTTTTGATTACCACTTACGTGTACAATTCGTCCAAAGCAGTAAGTTTGCATGATATGCACTTGCTTTTCATTAACGATATGGATAGGGCTACGGTGTATCGTACACTTGATTTTTTAGCTAAAAATAGTATTTTAAAAAAAATCGCGAACTCTAAAGGAATCAATTTATTTACGGTAAATAGCGAAATTAATGCACAGTTTAAATGTAACAATTGTGATTCGATTGAACTTTTACCCGAAATCCCTGATGAGTATAAAGCTATTTTAAAAAATAAAAATATTAAAAACTTTAATGTAACGATAGAAGGCACTTGTTCCGAGTGTGAATAAACTATTATAAATCATCTTTTTATCCTATTAATTTCACTTCGTATTTAAATTATTTTATTTTTGCCAAATGGTAAAGTATAAAATTTTAATTTTATTTTTCATCTGTGGTTTATCCACTTTTGCGGATAATAGATTAAAACAATGGCTTAATCAATTTCATCCCCCTACAGATTCCTTAGTTTTAACTTTTGACACTAACTATATCAATCCTTTATTGGATGGTGTAACAATTAGATATTATAGTAGTCTAAAAACGAATGATTTGGTATTTATTAGTCCAGGCAATCACATGGATTGGTACAGGGCAAATTCTTTAGTGAAATATGGATTAGGTTTTGGTTACCGTTGGCTAATTGTTAATTGGGCATTTTTTTCGCCTCACCAACAATATCAAATAGATAATCGAGGGAAAACTAAGGCTTTTGATATTCGAATGAATATTTACGGGTATCGTTTATTATTTGATTTTAGATATTTAAACTACAGTGGTTATTACTTAGAAAATACGATAGATAGAATACCCAATTGGACCAACCGTAATTTGGAGTTGCAACGTCCTGATATTTCCAATTTTTCGGTTGGTGGTAATTTACGATATCAATTTAATCGTTCACAATATTCATTTAAAGCCGCTTACGATCAAACACAACAACAAATAAAATCCGCAAGTGCTTTATTTGGAGGAATTTGTTACAGTTTTAATTCCATATCTACCCACGACAATCCAAATATCATTTTAAAAAATCAAATACTAAATTTAAATCATTTAGATGTTATGATTTTTGGTGTGGGTGGTGGATTTGCTAAAACTTTTGTGTGGCGTAAAAAATGGTTTTTTGCGCTCTCAGCAGAGTTGTATGTACAAAGTAGTATAATTTTAGATGAAGAAAAAAATAATTTTAGTGATATATTCACTGCTCCTACTACACTAATTCGTTCGGCTTTAGGCTATAATACAGCTAAAAATTATTTTGGTATTACTGGAGTTTTAGATTATCAACCTTATATACAAAACGATAACATTCATTTATACCACAGCTTTAGTAATGTTAGGTTAATATATGCTAGAAGATTTAATATTGAAAAAATTAACAAACGATTTAATATACTAAAATAAAAAAAATCATTACATTTACGATAAATTCCTATATCCAGCTATTACAATGATTAAATTAAAAAACGAAAACTTTTTAATACTATTTTATAAATTGATATTAATTGGTGTTTTGGCATTTAATTTTAGCTGTTCTTCATCCGAAAACACTAATCAAGACGAAATCAACGAATTAGAAAATGATGAAGATATAGATATTAAACCTATAACAGATTCCGAATTAAGTCCGGATATAAACGCCTATAAAACGGTTGTTGATGTAATTAGAGAAACTGGATTGGCTCAAAATTTCATTATTATTCCGGGTGATGTGGAGGATGTTATTGCGTATATCGAAAATAACGAAAGAGTACTTTCCTACAATCCCAACTTCATGAAACAAGTTCAAAACGATAGTAATTGGGTAGGAATTAGCGTTTTAGCTAGGCAAATTGGTCATCACTTAGGAAATCACGAATTAAAAAATGGTAAACCTAGTGCCGAAGAAGAATTGGATGCAGATAGATATGCAGGTTTTGTTTTACAAAAAATGGGCGCAACTATGCAGGATGCTATCCATGCTTTAGAGGAGGGATTAAAAGATAAAACCGATTTTACTGTAAATAAAAATAAACGAATTGCTGCTTTAGTGGAGGGTTTTAACAAAGCCAAATCCTTATCTATGGATACTGTTGTGGTAAACAAAATTAAAATTCCTGAAACAGAAAAAGTAAGTACCACTGAAAAGAAAGTTAACGCAAAAAAACAACCCGAATATGTATATAAAGTTTACTTAGCTATTGATAATAAATTTTACTACATCGATGATCAAGATGCTGTTTTTGAGGAAAAAGAAAACGGTGCTTACATTAAAGTGGGAGAAAAAAGAAGCTCTACTCGCCCCGGTTTTGATTGGTTATTTACCAAAGGTGAAAACTCTTATGGGGTAGATTTAAAAGGTAGATTATGGGTTTTCTCCACCGAAGGAAACTTTAAAGTAATTGGACAGGCTGTAAAAATAAATTAATTACTGGCTATGTTTGGTTTACCTATTTTACGTTTTTGGTGTTATTCATTTGTGTTTTTTTGTTTACCATTTTTGGGTGTTAATCAAATTAGTTCAAGTACTATTCAGCATTTTCAACATTTATGTTCAGATAAATTTGCTGGTAGAGGATATATCAACAATGGTATCTATCACGCTCAAAATTATATCGTACAGTACCTAAAGGATAGTTTGGGTTTACAAGCTGGCTTGCACAACCAATCCTTTACTCAAAATTTTTCGCATCCTGTAAATACTTTTCCTAAAAATATCGAAATCGTATTAAAAGGAAAAAAACAAAAAAAACTAATTGCAGGAAAGGATTTTATCGTTCATCCCGGTTCAAACTCTTATATTGCAAAAGCAAAAGTGTATTATTTAGATACTTTACATCTTAAATCCAAATCAGAATTAACTAAAATTTTATCCAATTTACCAAAAAAATCTGTTCTAATTTGTAAATCTGGTGTAACAAACAACAAAACATTTTATAAGGAAATTACGCAGTATTATCAACAAAATTTAAGCAATCAATGTGTTGTATTTTTACAAACTAAAAAACTTACTTGGGGTGTTTTACCTATGCAATTTAACAACTGCTTTTTAGATGTGTTAGAGGATAAATTTGATGCTACAATACAAAAAATTGAAATTCATGTGGAGGCAAATTTTGTAAACCAATACCCTGTAAACAACATTGTAGCAAGTAATCGAACTATTTTAGGAAACGATAGTTGTGTTGTAGTTTGTGCACACTATGATCATTTAGGTAAAATGGGGCAAAATACTACATTTTATGGGGCAAATGATAATGCTAGTGGTGTAGCGATGTTGTTGGATTTGGCTAAAAAATTTAAAGGTATGGATACCAAATACCCTATTGTTTTTATTGCTTTTGCAGGGGAGGAATTGGGTTTATTGGGAAGTAAATTTTTTGTAGATAATTTAGATCAATCGTTCAAAATCAAATTGGTTATCAATTTAGATATGGTTTCGGCTGGCGAAAAGGGCTTAACTGTTGCCAATGCCAATCATAACACTACTGTTTTTGATGAATTAAATATCATCAATACACAAAACAATTACTTACCTCAAGTTGTTGCTAAAAATGGATCAGCAAATAGCGATCATTATTCCTTTCATGAAGCAGGTTTTCCGGCTATATTTATTTATGCTTTAGGGAATTATACACATTATCATGATATCGAGGATAAATTCTACAATCTTAACTTGCAATTTTATCCTAAAACTTTAAATTTATTAAGTGATTTTATTTTAACAATTAATGGGGGAAATTAATTATAAAAACTGTCCGGTTTGTGAAAGCGATAAAAACAAAATTCACTCCGTAGTTCGCGATTATTCGGTATCTAAAAAAGAGTTTTCGTTGGTACAATGTTCTTCGTGTTCGTTTATTTGGACACAAAATATGCCCGATGAACATTCTATTGGTCCGTTTTACAAAAACACCAATTATGTATCGCATTCCGATACCCAAAAAGGTTTATTTTTTAAAACCTATCATCTGGTGCGCAATTGGATGTTAAAACGTAAACGCAACTTAATTATCCATAAAAGTGGTTTAAAAAAGGGTAAATTATTGGATATTGGAAGTGCTACGGGCTATTTTTTAAACACCATGAAAGAAGCTGGTTGGGAGGTTGAAGGAATTGAGCAAGATAGTGACGCACAACAATTGGCTAAGGAAAAATTTGGTATTCAATCCTTTTTTCCAAACGAAATTTACAATTTAGCTCCTCATAGTTACGATGTAATAACTTTATGGCATGTTTTAGAGCACATACATCAATTAAACGATAATTTACAGCACATACATCAATTGTTAAAACCCAATGGTGTTTTAATCGTTGCAGTTCCTAATCACCAATCTTTCGATGCTGTTTTTTACGAAAAACATTGGGCAGGTTGGGATATTCCTATTCATTTATGGCATTTTTCGGTTAAAAGCATGCAAAAATTAATGGATAAACATCAGTTTAATATCGTTCAAACCAAAACACTCCCTTTCGATCCTTTTTATGTTTCGTTATTAAGCGAAAAATACCAAAAAGGCAATGCTTTTAGGGCATTTTGCATCGGTTTCATATCGATGTTTTGGGGATTTTTTAATATTAAAAAAAGTAGTAGCATTATTTATATATTAAAGAAAAAGTAAAATTTGTTAATAAAAATCAAAATTTTACTTGCTTTACTTAATTGTACAAACTATTTTTGGGAAACATTTTTAATCCAATAGTAAATTCATCTATTATGAAACATAAATTTATACTATTTTTTGTTGCGATATTATTTTTATCTTGTAGAAAAGATAATTACGATAACATCACATCAAACACAACACTTCGTCCTATTGTTGCATTGCCTTTAGTAAATTCAACTGTTGAACTTAAAGATTTAATTTCTGCTTTAGAGTCGGATTATATCCAATCCGACAACAATGGGCAATTGGTTTTGGTTTTTTCGGATACTTTAGTAGATTTAAAATTAGAGGATATTTTAGAAATCCCAGATCAACAACAAAACTATTCGGTCAATTTAGAAGCCATTAGTATTCCTAATCAAAGTATTGCTGGAGGAATTTCATTAGATGATGCCTCTGATGAATTTGAACCAGGAATCAAAACCTTAATTAAAAACAGTAACAACACATCTATTCTAATTCCATTTCCTTCAGGTATTATGGATATCGGAAATTATAGCACTACAGAGGCTTTTGAAGAATTTAATTATGCCGATTTTGAATCGGGTGATATTAGTATTGAGTTAACTAACGGTTGGAATGTAAATTTACAAAATTTAAAAATGGCCTTAGTTAATGTTCCAACTGGTTTAGCTGTGGATACTTTTGATTTTGGTTCCTTAAATTCAGGAGAAACGAAATCGGTTATCAGAAGTTTAGCTGGTAAAAGATTATATAGTGAATTAGAAGTTCGTATTTTTTCTATCGAAGTTTTAAATAGCAACGATCCTGTTTTAATTGATTTATCTCAAGAATTAAGTTATTTTGTTAAAACCGAAAACTTAAAAATTATAGGAGGTTCTATTAGAGTTACGGAAACTCAACAGTTAAAAGAAGAGGAAATTATTATTCCATTTACTTTCCAAAATGGAGAAGAAATTGATAAAATTGTAATTAAAAGCGCTTCTTTCGATTTTAATATCAATTACGGTATCAAAGCTAACGCAAGCATTGAAATTTCGATTCCATCTGTTACAAAAAATAATGTAGCTTTTAACGAAACAATAAATCTAGTTTCGGATTATAATAATGCTACTACATTAACAACTTCATTTAGTTTAGATGGATATGAAGTAGATTTAACCCAAATCAATCCGGGGTCTAACGAACTAAAAATCATCATAAATCCTTCTATTTTAAATTCTAATCAGTTTTTTGATTTTAGTATTAACGATCAAGTAAGTGTGGATGTAGAATTAAAAAATATGCAAATTAGTTTAGTGGAAGGTTATTTTGGTAACTCAACAGTAAATATTACTCCAAGTACAGCTGATTTAGATTTTGGAAACAACGACTTCCTTGAATACTTTAGTTTTAAAGAACCTGTAATTAAATTACTTTTTGATAACAGCTTAGGCTTACCAATGAGTTTAGGTATCGATTTAAATTTAGAAGGCAAAAATGGTAATGAGGATTTGGATTTAAGCTCTAAACTAAACAATTTTGTAATTACTGGTGCTCCTTCATATGGACAATTGGTAACATCAACTTTAATTATAGATAACGAAACAAATATTGTTGAAGCAATGGATGTAAAACCAAACAAAGCTACAATTGGTGGTAATGTTGTACTAAATCCAACTGGGAAAATTAAAAACTTTGCGCAAGATACTAGTAAACTTAGGGTAAGAGTAGATTTAGAAATTCCTTTATATGGTACAGTAAATAATTATGTATTTTTAGATACTTTAGAGCAAGACATGAGTGATATTTTAACTAATGTGGAAGATGTGGTTTTAAAAACTACTATCATCAATGATTTACCAATTAATGGTAGTATTCAATTGTATTTTGCAGATGAAAATTATATCATTATCGATTCTATTTCGGATAATAAACGTTTGTTAATTGGTGCTGCAATTACCAATTCAAATGGGGATTTGGTGAATTCTACTAAACTTGTAAATGATTTCGAATTAGATAAGGAAAAAATCGAACGAATCAAAGCTACAAAACATATTATTATTAGTACACTTGTTTCTTCTCGTGAAGATTTAAATGGTGCTATAGCTGGCAGAATTTATGATTTTTATAAAATGCAAATCAAATTAGCAATTAAAGCGCAAACCAATTTTAACGTAAACAACAATGAAGAATAAATTTATATACATACTTTTAATTTGCTTTACAGTTGCTAAAGCACAAGGTCCTTTAAATACGTACTTTATGGATTATAATCCATATTCGTTTTACTTAAACCCTGGTAAATTACCTAATTTTAAAACATTTGTTGCATTTCCTGCTTTGGGTAATTTTACCACAAGTGCATACTCTGGAGTTGCTATTAACAAAGCTTTTAACGATGGTAATTTAGATGTATACCAACTTTTAAACGAACTGAATCAAAAAAATAATTTTGGTTTTAATCAAAATATAAATGTTTTAGCTTTTGGTTTTTCACCAAGCGAAAAAAGTTATTTTAGCTTTAGTACTGGGGTAAAAGCCGAATTTAATTTTGGATTAAACAAGGATTTTGCTGGACTGTTTTTATTAGGTAATGGACACCCTAATTACTTAGGTAAAACTGCAGATTTTACAGGAACAGGACTAAAATCTAACGCTTATGCGGATATAAATTTGGGATACACTAGGGTTATAAACGATAAATTAACTATTGGTGCTAATTTTAAAATTTTAAATGGCTTAGGTGCAGCTGGATTTGATTTAAAAGGTGTTGGTATTTACACAGATGCAGATACCTGGGAAACAACTTTTACATCTGATTTCGAAATTTATGTTACAGAAGTAGAAACTACTGATGAAGATGAATTTGGTTTACCTGGAAACTTTAATTATTCGGGTTTAAAATTGGGTAAAAACTTAGGTTTAGGATTGGATTTAGGTGCTTCCTATAAACTAACCGATAAAATAGAATTAAGCGCAAGCGTGGTAGATTTAGGTTACATAAACTATAAAAATGCAGTGAGATATTATAACGATGGAAGCTCTTTTACTTTTCAAGGTATTGATTTTAATGACATTAATAACGACGGAGATTCAAATTATGGCGATGCATTACTAGATACTTTAACTACAATTTTTGGATTAAAAAAAGATTCCAATGTTAGTTACTCAACTTACCTTCCTACTCGCTTCATCTTAGGTGGAAAATATCAATTAAATAAATTTTTTACTGTAGATGCCTTGTACTCGGGTAGATTTGTGAATAATACCATGCAAAGTTCATTAATTATTGGATCTGGAGTAAAAGTTGGTAAAGTATTAAGCGCTCGTTTAAGTTATGGTTTAATTAATAATTCATATTTTAACTTAGGATCTGGTATTACCTTAAACCTAGGTGCCTTCCAAGTTTTTGCCGTTGCCGATCATTTTATAGGATTTAGTCAGGTGGATTATACCCGATACCTTAACTTAAGTGCCGGAATGAACTTCGTTTTTGGTAGAGGAAGAACCTACGAATCCAAAAAATCCGATGAAACGCCAACCGAATAATTAAATTTCTTTTTAAACTAAAACGTTGTTCTTTAAATTATAAACCCTACGTGATTTTAAAAAATGAAATAAGGAAAATGAAATTATAATTAGTAATAGCTATAAATTAACATCATTGTACTTCTAGAGATATTTTACTTTTTTTCTCCGGCTTTAACTGTTAAATTGATGAAATTTTCTTTGGGTGGTAAGGGACAGCTAAAATTTGGATTGTAAGCACAGTAAGGGTTATGAGCGTAATTAAAATCTATCAAATACACATTTTCGTTTTCTTTTTTAATAGCGTACAAAAACCTTCCGGCACCGTATGTACTTTTGCCCGATGTTAAATCTTTAAATGGTATAAAAATGCGGTTTTTATTTTCGCCCGGACCAATAAAAGCCGACAATTTGTAGGTGTTACCTAATAAATTAAACTCTACAATACCTATTTTTTCGTAAGTTGTTGGCGCGTTTTCGTTGGCATGTAAAATCATATAGGTTGGAAAATCCAATTCTTTCAAAGTTCCCTCTACTTTAAAATCTGTATGTACCTCGAAATAATTTAATTGCGTAAACTTATCCCGATCTAAAATAGGCGATTGAGGATCGGATTTAAACTGATTATTTTTAAACAAACGAAAATCATTTACCTCCTGAATATAAACTTGTTGATTATTGGAACAAGCCATACAAAACACAAAAATTAAAACCCAAAATCGCATACTATAAAAAAGGTATTTTTTAAATTAAATTGGTGAAATCGTATAATTTAGCGTAAATTTATTCAAAACTTTTGTTAAGCTATAGTTTTAATGCTTTATTAAATTTTTTTTAGCTTATTTTTTTCAGAACTTTACACAAATTTTTGTTTTATGCAACACAACGAGTATGTAAAAGCCTTAGAAGCTTGGAATTTAGAAGATATTGTGGAACATGTTGAAAATACGCATCATGCATATTTAAAAGCAAATTTCCCTTTAATACATCGTTTAATTGATAAATTACGTGTAGCATATCCAGAGAAAACAGAATATCAGGAAATTCATGAATTATTTACCGAATTTACCGATGATTTAGCACGACATTTAATTAAAGAAGAAGAAATATTGTTTCCGTATTTTAAACAATTGGGGAAAAGCGTTAGAGACCATAGCAAAGTGGAACCTGCTATTTTTGGTAAATTGCGTAAACCTATCGAAATCATGGAAAACGAACACGATTCTTCTCATGATATCATTGATAAAATAAAAGAAATAACCAACGATTTTTTGGCTAAACCAGAAGACGATCCTGTTGTACATTCGTTATACTTTAAATTTAAAGAGTTTGATAACGATATGCATGTACATCACGAAATTGAAAATGGTTTATTGTTTGCCAAAGCTCAAGAAATTGAAGAAACATTAGGTTTGTAAATTTAATATGAACCACGAATTTTGGATGCAACGTTGTTTGGAACTGGCTGGAAAAGCAGCCGGACTTACATCGCCTAATCCGATGGTGGGTTGTGTAATTGTGCATGAAGATAAAATTATAGGGGAAGGATACCACTTTAAAGCGGGCTTAGCACATGCCGAAGTAATTGCT
>JACCDH011366271.1_pt1 | contig 26888 bp, 20 predicted proteins | sample 7442481 | NCBI WGS metagenome assembly JACCDH01 (sample SAMN15323433, study PRJNA562643) | freshwater metagenome | isolation source: river surface water | place: USA:Blue River Watershed | collected 2017-08-15 | reverse complement strand
GACCTTTCCCTTTTGAAGGAGAGGAAGATGCTGATATTATCAACGCAGGAAAACAAACCATTACGACTTTACCCGGAGCCAGTTTCTTTGATTCGGCTTTTAGTTTTGGAATGATTCGTGCGCAAAAAGTAGATTTGACGATTTTAGGCGCGATGGAAGTTTCTGAAAATGGCGATATTGCCAACTGGAAAATTCCAGGGAAAATGGTAAAAGGCATGGGGGGCGCAATGGATTTAGTAGCTTCTGCCGAAAATATTATCGTAGCCATGATGCACGTAAATAAAGCAGGCGAATCAAAAATCTTAAAGAAATGCACACTACCTTTAACTGGTGTAGGCTGTGTGAAAAAAGTAGTTACCGAATTAGCTGTTTTAGAAGTAACACCTAAAGGTTTTAAATTGCTAGAACGTGCACCAGGCGTTTCAGTAGAAGATATCATTAAAGCCACAGAAGCGGATTTAATCATTGAAGGAGACATTCCTGAAATGAGTATATAATTAATCAATTTGAAGATTTGAGAATTTGAAAATGGGCTACTCGGATATTTTCAAATTCTCAAATTTTTTCATTTTCAATCTAATATCATTTCGATGCGCTTTGCGAGGAGAAATCACATATCGTTAAAGATTATGAGATTTCTCACTTTGTTCGAAATGACAATAAAAACAATACCCGTCTTAAAAAGAGAATGAGAGCAAAAGTAATTCTAAAATCAGGTAAAGAAAAATCGATACAACGTCGTCACCCTTGGATTTTCAGTGGTGCGGTGTATGGTGTGAGTCGTGAAATTCAAGACGGCGAAATGGTAGATGTAGTCGATTCGCAAAACAATCATTTAGGCACTGGCTATTTTAGCGATAAAGGGAGTATTGTAGTACGCATTTTGACTTTTGGCGAAGAGACATTTTCGGATACGTTTTGGAAGGATAAATTACAATCGGCTTGGGAATTACGTTTAAAATTATTGAATTTAGAAGTTACAAATGCGTTCCGAGTAATCCACGGAGAAGGCGATGGTGTTCCGGGGTTAATTATCGATTATTACGATAAAAACTGGGTTATTCAAGCCCATTCTACTGGTATTTTTCTTCAAATGGAACAAATTGCGGATGCCATAAAAGCTAATTTTTCGGCGCATTGCGAAACTATTTATTGTAAAAGTTCAGGAACATTACCCAACACGGGTACCGATTATTTCTTGTTCGGAACCAAAGCCGAAACCGTTGCCAAAGAGAACCACATTTTGTTTTCTGTAAATTGGGTAGAAGGTCAAAAAACGGGATTCTTTTTAGACCAACGTGAGAACCGAAAATTATTAGGAGAATTCTCAAAAGGTAAAAAAGTATTAAACACCTTTTGCTACACTGGCGGATTTTCTATTTACGCGATGAATGCTGGAGCGGAATTAGTAACTTCAGTAGATATTTCTCAAAAAGCGGTGGATTTAGCAGCGAGCAATATGGAATTGAATTTTCCACATGCCAACCATACTGCAGTAGCCGACGATGTGTTTAATTTCATGAAAGAGCACACGCAACAATACGACGTGATTGTATTAGACCCGCCCGCTTTTGCAAAAAGCATCAAAAGTAAACACACCGCAACGCAAGCCTATAAACGTTTAAATATAGCAGGATTAAAAGCCTTAGCACCCAACGGAATTTTATTTACGTTTTCTTGCTCACAAGTTATTGACGATGTGTTGTTTTACAACACAGTTGCAGCAGCAGCCATAGAAACCGGAAGAAACATTAGAGTGTTACATAAATTAGAACAAGGACCCGACCACCCAACGAATATTTACCACCCAGAAGGGCATTATTTGAAAGGATTGGTGTTGTTTGTGGAGTAGGTTTTGAGTGGTGAGTGGTGAGTTTTTAGTTGGGAGTTCATAACAAGTTTAATATTCTGAAAGGTCTTTTTTTGACCTTGGAGGTATCCATAAAATAAAAAACCTGCAAGTCTCTCAACTTACAGGTTTTCTTTTTTCTTACTTCTTTTCTCTTTATTCTTAATGACTCAATGTTGAGAAAAAATCATTTCCTTTATCATCGGTAATAATAAAAGCAGGGAAATCTTTTACTTCGATTTTTCGAACCGCTTCCATGCCTAATTCTTCAAAATCAACCACTTCTACCGATAAGATATTTTCTTTCGCTAAAATAGCCGCAGGACCACCAATTGAGCCTAAATAGAATCCGCCATGTTTTTTGCAAGCGTTCATCACGTCTTTACTTCGGTTTCCTTTAGCCAACATGATCATACTTCCTCCTGCCGCTTGGAATTTGTCTACATATACGTCCATTCTTCCTGCAGTGGTAGGTCCGAAACTTCCTGAAGGCATGCCGTCTGGTGTTTTTGCAGGTCCTGCATAATAAACCGGATGGTTTTTGAAATAGTCTGGCATTGGTTTTCCAGCGTCTAATAATGCTGCGATTTTTGCATGTGCAATATCACGAGCCACAATCAAAGTCCCGTTTAATTTCAAACGCGTTTTGATGGGGTATTTTGATAATTCTGCTAAAATTTCTTGCATGGTTTTGTTCAAATCAATTTCTACTGCAGGCTCTAAATGGGGAGCTGTTGTTGGTAAAAATTGCCCTGGATTGGTTTCCAATTGTTCTAAGAAAATGCCGTCTTTCGTGATTTTTCCTTTGATGTTTCTATCTGCCGAACAAGAAACGCCCATTCCCACTGGACAAGATGCCGCATGACGAGGTAAACGAATGACACGCACATCATGTGTTAAATATTTTCCTCCAAATTGGGCACCAATAGCACTTTCTTGGCAAATTTCTTGTACTCGTTTTTCCCATTCTAAATCGCGGAACGCTTGACCAGCCATATTTCCAGAAGTTGGCAAATGGTCAAAATACCCCGCTGAAGCTTTTTTCACAGCAGCTAAATTCGCTTCCGCAGAAGTGCCGCCAATAACGATAGCCAAATGGTACGGAGGACAAGCCGCTGTTCCTAAATCCATAATGCGCTCACGAATAAATTCGTCCAACGATTTTTCATTTAATAGCGATTTGGTTTTTTGGTACAAGAACGTTTTGTTGGCCGAACCGCCACCTTTTGCTAAAAATAAGAACTCATACGAACTTCCTTTTTTGGCATAAATGTCAATTTGTGCGGGTAAATTTGAACCCGAATTCTTTTCTTCAAACATCGAAATCGGAACAATTTGCGAGTAACGAAGATTTTTATTTTGGTACGTATTGTAAATCCCTTTGGACAACCATTCGCCATCATCTACGCCGGTGTACACGTTTTCACCTTTTTTTGCCATTACAATCGCAGTTCCTGTGTCTTGGCAAGAAGGCAATTGCCCTTCAACAGCCACAACCGCATTTTGCAATAAATTATACGCCACAAAACGATCGTTGTCTGTTGCTTCTGGGTCTTCAATAATGTTTCGCAGTTTTTGTAAATGGGATGAACGCAACATAAACGAAACGTCGTTCATGGCTTCTTGTGCTAAAAGTTCTAATCCTTTTGGGTCAACCACGACGATTTCTCTGTCGCCAAGTTGCTCAATTTTTACAAAATCTGAAGTCAATTTTTTGTATTCCGTATCGTCTTTTAGAATTGGATACGGATCTTGATATAAAAAGTCCATTATGTGTGTGTTTTGAAAGGTAAAGTTACGGATTTTTGCTGGGATTGAAAAAATGAAATGTGGTTAATTAGTATATCTTAAAAAAACCAACTTGCCACACAAATCGCCGTAATCACACAAATTAAATCTACTAAAAGCATCATGCCTAATGTATAACGTGTGTTTTTCACATTAATACTTCCAAAATACACCGCAATGACATAGAAAGTTGTTTCGGCACTGCACTGGAAAATACAACTTAATCTCCCCGTTAAGGAATCGGGGCCAAATTGCTTCATCGCATCAATCATAAAACCACGTGAACCTCCCGAACTAAAAGGACGCAACATGGCTACGGGCAATGAATCGGTGATTTCTTTAGCGACACCCAAATGAGCAAATAAAAAGGAAATTCCGTTGGCAATAATTTCAAACAAACCACTGTTTCTAAACAGCGAAATCGCTACTAACATCCCCATTACGTAAGGAAAAATAGTGACACCGGTTTTTAATCCATTGTTTGCCCCCGTGACAAACGTATCAAAAATAGTGGTTTTATGTTCCACAAATTTCTTCTCTTGAACAAAGGAAAAGATAAGCGTAAAGCCAATAATGATAATGAGTAATAGACCCGAAAGATTGGATGTAAAGTAATTTTTTCCAATTAAATCTAAACTGTTTACGTAGAATAATAAGCCAACAATGGCTCCGATAACACCCATTAAAACTGCTAGTAACGAAGCGCTTTTGAAGTTGATTTTTTGTTTGATTCCTACCAATAAAAAGGCAGCAATAGTTCCTACAAACGAAGTAATGATGCATGGCAACATGACATCGGCAGGGTTGGCAGCGTTTTCGGCAGCACGGTAGCCAATAATCGACGTTGGGATCAACGTTAAACCAGCCGCATGCAAACACATAAACATAATTTGTGCATCACTGGCTTTGTCTTTATCTGGGTTTAATTCTTGTAAACTTTGCATGGCTTTTAGCCCAAAAGGCGTTGCCGCAGAATCCAATCCTAAGAAGTTGGCCGAAAAGTTCAACGTCATATAAGAAATGGATTCATGATTTTTAGGGATAGAAGGAAAAACTTTAGCAAATAACGGACTTAATTTTTTAGCTAATCGTTCAGAAGCACCGGAAATGATAAGCAATTCCATAATGCCACAGAAAAACGATAAATAAGCCATTAAAGGTAAAATTAAATCAAACAAACTGGTTTTTGTCATGGGCAACAAGCCGTCTGCTTTTTGTGTGCCGCTATATACTTTTACCGTTTGATTGGAATACACATAGGTAGTGTCTGCATCTTTTGTGTTGTTATTTACAACATAGGTTTTGTCTTCTCTTTTTTGTAAACTATCTTGAATAAATTTTGGGACTTCTTTTATATACTTTTCATTGATTAAAAGCGGTTCGCCTTGTTTGCCATTTAGTACATAATCTATGGAATAGTATTGTGAAGAAAACAAACCCACTACCACAAAAAAGATAGATGAAATAAAAATTACCAGCCAAAATCTACTTAATACCATGTGTCGTTTTTTTTTGTAAATGTACTTATTTTATGTGAAATGTAATAAATGATCAAAATAAGGCAATAAAAAAAGCGGCTCATTGAGCCGCTTTTAACTATGTGTTTTATGCTTGTATTAGAATTTATAAGCTAAAGAGAAGTTCCAAGTTCTACCCCAACCAAAATAAACATTATTTCTAACATTAATACCGTTATATTGTTTATCAACATTGTTATTTGGGAATAAACCATCAACATTTCCTGTAGCAGTAGAAGCAGATAATTCAGACATATAAACTTCATCAAATACGTTATTCATATTTAATCTGAAATTAACTGAATTTTTCTTATTTTTTCCTACTAATAATTTATAAGATATACCTGCATCAACTAAATCATAATTTGGTAATTCAAGATTGTTTTTTGTAACAGTATTTGCGAAAAGTCTGTCATAATTTCTCCAATCCATATCAAATGATACATTTTTAATGAAATCATATTTAATTCCTAATCCCCAAGTTGTTTGAGCAGCGTCACCAACTTGTCCGCCATCCACATCTTTTAAATTTTCATCTAAAAATGTTAAATCTTCAGCATATCTTCTTGTTACAACACTTCCTTTATATTTCCAATCACCATAAGAACCAAAACCTCTTAATTCTAACTTGTCAATTGGTTTTAATACAAAATCTAATTCAACACCCATGTGTTCTTGTTTAGCTCCTAAGTTAGAAGTATAGATAATATCACCTGCTGCAATGTTTACACCACCAATAGTTGTGTTTGTTAATACTGGAGCAGAAGTTGTGATAACTCTATCTTGCCATGTAGTTCTGTATAAATTTAAACTAGTAGTAAATATTTTTGATTTAAATGTATAACCTGCTTCCAAACCTAATATTTTTTCATTTGAAGCTAATGGATTTAATGCATTTGTAAAGTTTAAATAAATATTGTCATGATAAGGTTGACGAGAATAGTATCCAGCATTACCATAAACAATGTGTTGATTGTTGATAGAATAACTACCACCACCTTTTACGTTAAAACCTATATTACTTACTTTTTCAGAATCTTGAAATGCTTTTTGATAGTCATAAAAATCAAATCTTTGGTGTGTTTGATTAGAAACAGATCCTTGGAAGAAAGCAGTTACATTATCTTTTTGATATTCTAACTGACCAAATAAACCGCCATAAGAAATTGTTTCACTGTAATCATAATCAATTTTTTGATTATCATCTATTGAATTAAAAAACGCTTCCCATGGTTGTGCATGCATAAACTGAGTAATTGTACTAGCACCTGTTGGAAGAGTATTAGGGGTTGGAATAACGTGGTTATTATCTCTCAATGGACGAGTTTCATACCATGCTTTTAATCCCATTAAATCTGTTATTTGTCTGTAATGATCACCATAATAAGTTCTAACATCCACACCTAAGTTTAAGTTTAAATTTTCACTTAGTTTTGTGTTTAAGTTTGAAACTAAACCATACCATGCATGATTATTCATAGAAGCTCTAATTACATAATTATTGTTTCTATTAGGATCATTTGATTCATTACTACCAATTCCATTTGAATCGGCAATATTGTTTGCATATATTTGATTAAAATTAATATAGGTTGATTGGTTTTGGTTAGTGAAAGGGTTAAAACCAGTAAGATTTCTCTTTCCTCTACCGTAGTTTCCTGTTCCGCCACCTCTTCCCCAAGAAGCATATAATACTGTAGACAAATTCATTTTTTCATTAATCTTCCAGTCCCAGTTTAAGTTTGCAACTGGTTTATGATAGAAGTTTCTTCTTTCAGAAATGTATTCACCATTTAAATAACCATAGTTATTATTGTATTTTCTACCAAAACCTAAATAATCAGAAATTGGTTTAGTAAAGTTCTGATCATGAAACTGTGGCGCTCCGGTAATCAAGAAATTGAAATTATGTTTTTCATTTGGTTCAAAACCAATAGAGAAAAAATACGTTTCACCCGCACCTCTAGTACCTTCTACATATCCATCTCCACTCCATTGTGATAGCATAAAACTAGCTCCCCAACCTTTTGCGTTTTTACCAGTGTTGTAAAGAACTGTGTTTTTCAAATAATTATCATTTGCAATTGTCGTAACTATTTGACCTCCCTCTCTTTTTGCGGTAGCTTTAGTTACAAAATTTACAGTACCTCCTACTGAAGAAATAGCTAATTTTGAAGATCCTAAACCTCTTTGAATTTGAATTGCATTTGCAATATCTGACATCCCAGACCAGTTTGACCAGTACATTTTTCCATCTTCCATTCCATTAATTGGTTGACCATTTAATAAGAATGCTGTGTTGTCTTGTTGAAATCCGCGAACAGTAATTCTTGAATCACCAAAACCACCTGCTTGACCAGCCACATATACTGATGGCGTATTTACTAAAGCTTGAGTAATGTCGGTTGTACCAATTTTAGCTTGAATTTCAGCAGCTTTAATAGTTGAAACTGCTACTGGTGTTTGTCTGTCTTTAACTAAGTCAACTACACCTTTACCTATAATCACAACCTCTTCAATTGAAGATGTATTAGATTGTAGGGAAATAGATCCTAAGTCCTGACTGCCAGAGAATGCGTATTCTTTTGCATCAAAACCTATGAAAGAAACCACAATAGTTCCTTTACTTTCTTTAGAAGTAATTTTAAAACTTCCATTTTCTGAAGTCAATACTGAAATTGAACTTCCTTTTACTTTTACTGTAGCGCTTGCTAAAGGTTTGTTAGCGTCATCAACTACTGTACCAGTTACAGTTGTTTGTGCAATTGCCATTGATGAAAACATCATTACCAATGCTAAAAACAAAAAGTTAATTTTTTTCATGTTGTTAGTTTAAAAATTTTAGGCAAAAGTAATATTTTTTTTTTAATAAACGTTAACTTAATATTAACAAAAAAAAACATGCTAAAAACCTGATTTTTAATCAATTATTTTTTTTGAATCGATTAATAAGTTGCGTGGTTGAACTGTCGTGGGTGCTAATTTCTTCCGATTCAATGTCTTTTAATACCGAATTAGCCAATTGTTTTCCCAGTTCAACACCCCATTGATCATAACTGTAAATATTCCAAATTACACCTTGCACAAAAATTTTATGCTCATATAATGCAATTAATTTACCTAGTGATTCGGGAGTTAATTTATTTATTAATAAGGTGTTGGTAGGTTTATTGCCTTCAAACACTTTAAAAGGAATTAAATCTATAACGTGTTCCTTTGTTTTACCTTGTGCGTTAAATTCTGCTATGACTTGTTCTTCTGTTTTACCCATTAACAAGGCTTCGGTTTGTGCAAAAAAGTTTGACATCAATTTATTATGATGATCTTGTTCACCATATAAAGGATGTATGAAGCCTATAAAATCAGTTGGAATTAATTTTGTTCCTTGATGAATTAATTGGAAAAACGCATGTTGAGAATTTGTCCCAGGTTCTCCCCAAACTATTGTTCCTGTTTGATAATTTACTGGTTGACCGTTTCGCGCAATTGATTTTCCATTACTTTCCATAATGCCTTGTTGCAAGTACGGCGCTAGTTTTTGTAAATATTGGGTATAAGGAATCAATGCTTCTGTTTCTGCCCCAAAAAAATTATTGTGCCAAATGCTTAATAAGGCCAATAAAACAGGTATGTTTTTATCAAAAGAAGTTTCTTTAAAATGGGTGTCCATTTTATTTGCGCCCAGCAATAGTTTGTCAAAATTGTCAAATCCTACAGCGAGTGCTATTGAAAGTCCTACGGCACTCCATAGCGAAAATCTTCCGCCAACCCAGTCCCACATTGGAAAAATGTTGTCTGCAGCAATACCAAATTCGGTTACTTTTTCTAAGTTAGTAGAAACTGCAACAAAATGTTTGGCTACATCTTCTTGTTTGGCGTGTTCTAAAAACCATTTTTTTACCGTTTCGGCATTTGTCAAGGTTTCTTGTGTGGTAAATGTTTTTGAAGCCACCACAAAAAGAGTGGTTTCAGGATTTATTTTTTTTAGTATTTCTTGAACATGATCGCCATCTACATTAGAAATAAAATGTGTTTGTAAAGGCGATTTGTAAAACTGTAACGCCTCTACAATCATAGCCGGACCTAAGTCGGAACCGCCAATGCCAATATTTACGACCGTAGTAAAGGATTTGTTTGTATAGCCTTTTTTTGTTCCAGAAAGCACTTCGGTTACAAAGGCTTTCATTTTATTTTTAGTTTTTTGAATGTCTTCGGTAATATTTATGCCATCAACCGTAAACGCATTTGTAGAAAAACTTCTTAAAGCCGTGTGTAGTACAGCTCTGTTTTCTGTTTCATTTATTTTGTCACCAGAGAAGTAGCTTGAAATGGCTTTTTTTAGCTCAACTTCTTCCGCTAATTGAAGTAATAAATGAATCGTTTCTTCTGTCCAATTGTTTTTCGAATAATCCACAAAAAAATCTTCCCATTCTATTGAAAGTTTAGCCGCACGATGGCTGTCATTTTGAAACAATTCTTTTATAGAATGTTTTTTTTGTTCGGTATAATGATTGTTTAATTTTTTCCAAGCATTTGTTTCTGTGGGGTTAATCTTTGCTAAAGCCATAATCTATTCGTTAAAAGTTTTTGAGGAAATATCGTCTAATTCTTTTTTTAATGGTTTAATATAAGTTAAAAACGTTGTCTTTTGTTTTTTAGACATGGGTTCGGTATTTGGTAATTTTAAACGCAACGGATCCACTTGTACGCCGTTTTTCCAAAAGCGATAACACACGTGAGGTCCCGTGGCTAATCCTGTACTTCCTACTCGTCCAATAATTTGCCCTTGCGAAACACGTTGACCTCTTTTAACTAGTATTCTCGACATGTGTAAGTACTGCGTAGCATACATGCCGTTATGTTTTACTTTTACAAAATTTCCATTTCCGGCAGTGTAGCCTGTTTTTTCAACAACACCAGCAGCGGTGGTTTTTATGGGTGTGCCGTGTGGGGCTGCATAATCGGTTCCGTTGTGTGCTTTCCATCTCAATTGAACAGGGTGAAAGCGCGCACGTGTAAAACGAGAAGTCAATCTGAAATAATCTAAAGGGGCTTTTAAAAACATATTTTTTAGCCCTTTTCCTTCTTCATCGTAGTATTCGAATTTTTTGTATTTATCGTCTAATTTATAGGGAAAGGCGTAAATTTTTTTGCCTTTGTATTCAAAGTAACAGGCTTCTATTTTATCAACGCCTAAATAGTCGCCATTTTGAAAATATTTTTCTTGAATGGTCACCGCAAATTTATCGCCTTTTTGAATTTTAAAGAAGTCAATTGTGTAAGCATAGATTAGCGCTAATTGATTTGCTAAAGCAGCGCTTACTTTGTTTCTTTCTAGTGTTTCTGACAATGAGCCGTCAAGAGCGGCAGCGACAGTTCTTCGCTTAGTTATTGTTGGTTTTTGTTTAAGTTTAACGACAATACTGTCTCTTAAATCAACGACTAAGTAGTTTGTTTTGTCCTGCACATAGACTAAAGCTTTGAGTGCTCTTTTGTTTTTTTTATCGGAAAAAGTATAAATAGCTTTACCTGCACGAATGTTTTTTAAATTAAATGTGTCTTTAATTTTTTCAGTAACATCATGAATTTTTAAGCTGTCAGGTAAGGTATAGTTTTCTAAAATGGTGCTAAACGTATCTCCTGCGTGCAAGGTATCGGTAACAACTGAAAAATCATTAAAAGTAAAGCCGAAATCTTTAATAATGGGCTCTTTTTTAATTTTTTTAGTGGTGTTCGTTTCACTTTTTTGATTGCAAGAAACACTTAATAAAGCTAGAAAAATGTAAATTATATATTTCAATAGTTGTTCCTCCTTGTTTTTATTCGCCCCAGTTGTCTAATTCTTCTTTAGTCCATAATTCAGGGAAAAATATTCTTTTTTGGTATTTTGGCAACATGTATTTTTTCCAATCGCTTCCGCCTGTAGCTTCACCCGTTCCATGTCCGCTTTCAATATATTTTTTAGCTGCATTAAAATGACCCATTACCCATGTAATATTTACGGTTTTGTCATAATGTCTCATAGCGGACACTAATTCAGGATTTTTTTGATCTTCTTCAGGGAGTTGCTTGAACTTTTGCCAAATATTTATAGTATTATACGTTTCCATATGTCGTAAAAATTCGGCTTTGTATTTACGTTCAAATTCCAGAATTAAATAACTTTTTTCGCCGGTTTGATAATCTTTTCCAGCGGCTTGCCAATACAAATGTTCAAATGCATGATCATAGGGCGTATTTCTGTCAATTGTAGCTCTAAATCGGTTGTCAATAAGGTTGATTAAGTCTGTCGATGAAAATTCTATTAACCGGTATTGTGCGCTTTGAAAGCCACTTGCGGGAGTCAATGTGTTTCTAAATTTCATGTATTGTTCTACCTCCATTCCGTCTCCCATGATGTCAAAAGAAGTAGTAAGCATGTCAAAATATCTAGAAATACGTCGCATTTTTTCTGTAAAGAAAGCCGTAGTCAATTTTTCAGCATGACACACTTGTTCAATTTCCCAAAGAATCATTTTGAATAACAATTCATTTACTTGATGGTACATTACAAACACCATTTCGTCTGGCAATGTGGTTCTTTGAGTTTGAAGGTTTAGTAAGGCGTCTGTTTGAATATAATCCCAATAGGTTATGGGTTTTGCCCAAAGCAATCCTTCTAAATGTGTGGCTGTTTTTTGATTGATGCTTTTAAATTTTTCGTCTAAAAGATCAATTTTTTCTTTTATTTCGGGTGTTAACATGCTGTGTTATTTAAATTTAATAGGATGCTTCAGTCCTTTATATTCTTCTAAATCTGCTTTTAAAGAGCCTATTGCTAAACTGGCTTTTATTCGAACAGGAATTTTATTGTTGTCGTCTGATATCCAAACTGTTAAACTTTCTTCTTCTTTAAAAACTCTTCCTGCTTGAACAAAGGGTTTAAAAATCATACAATTGATGTCTCCAAATTTAGTGTTTATATTTTCTTTACCAATAAATTTTAATTTAAATTTAAAAGTCTCGTCGTCAAAAAACATGTCAATTGCTATTGACTCACCCACTTTTAATTCATTTACTTTTGGGTGATTTCTTAGGTGATAAAAAGAAGAAACAATATCTTGTACTTCTTCAGGAACTTTAAATGTTTTTTCGGTGTTGTTTTTGTAATCTTTAACCAAAACCGTATTATTTACTTGATTAAAATACCCTTGTTGATTTTTTGTATAGCCACCTTCATTAATTTTTCTAATAAACACATAGGGTTTGTTCGTTTCTTTGTCGAAATAACTTTCATAATTATCTTCTACTTTGAAAAAAAATTTAGTCATTCCGGTTGTATAGCCTTTTCCTATGACATGGTGCATTTTTTTACCAGCTAAAACGGCGTCTTTAACTTCTAGAGTAGCGTGACCTGCATTTACTAAACCATAATGGATACGAAATTTAAGAAATTCACCGATCGAATAAGAATCAATTTTTTCTGTGTTGAAAGAATTTGTTAGAAGAAATAGTGCTAATAGAGTAAAAAATCTTTTCATGTTTTTGTTGTTTATGGATAGTAAGCACGTATAAACAATTATTATTCCAAAAGTACAAAAACAAAAAACTCAGTCAAATGAAATGACTGAGTTTTTATGCTATTAACCAACCAAAAAACTATAAATTATGAAAAACTTATAACAATATGAGTCTACTACCTCTCAAATTGTAGTGCAAAATTAATTTTGTTTTTGTGAAAAATTCAACAAAAAATTAACTTTAACACTTTTAACAAAAATAAATTTAAAAAAAAGACTAATTTTTTAACAATATAAAAAAATAGTTGCTAATTATTATAAACTTAGCAATGGTTGTTGTTTATTTTATAACAAAAACGGGTTAAAAATTTAAATTTTTAACCCGTTTTAATATATAGATTACAATGTTCCTCTTAATGCTTGTTCGCGTTCAATCGATTCGAATAACGCTTTGAAGTTACCGGCACCAAATCCTTTTGCCCCCATTCTTTGTATAATTTCAAAGAACAACGTTGGTCTGTCTTCTACAGGTTTTGTAAAGATTTGTAACAAATAACCGTCTTCATCAGCATCTACAAGGATTGACAATTCTTGAAGTTTTTTAATATCTTCTTTCATCATATCTCTATGTATGCCAAGTCTACTTGGAATTTCATCATAATAGGCTTGAGGCGGTGGAGGTAAAAACTCAACACCTCTTGCTTTTAATTCAGAAACTGTCTTGATAATGTCGTCTGTTGCTACGGCGATATGTTGCACACCTGGACCTTCATAAAAATCTAAATATTCTTCAATTTGAGATTTTTTCTTTCCTTCAGCAGGTTCATTAATTGGAAATTTAATTCTTCCATTTCCATTACTCATTACTTTAGACATTAATGCTGAATATTCTGTGTGAATTTGTGTGTCGTCAAATGATAAAAAGTTTTCAAATCCCATTACGTCTTCATACCATTTTACCCATTGATTCATTTCGCCCCAACCTACGTTTCCAACCATGTGGTCTATGTATTTTAAGCCAAGAGATTCTGGGTTGTAATCGGATTTCCAAGCTACAAATCCAGGTAAAAAGAGGCCGTTGTAGTTTTTGCGTTCTACAAATATATGTACGGTTTCACCATATGTATAAATTCCCGAACGAACCACTTCACCATTTTCGTCTTTCTCTATTGTTGGTTCCATGAAAGATTTTGCACCTCTTTTTGTGGTTTCTTCCCATGCAGAACGAGCATTGTCAACCCATAATGCAATAACTTTTACACCATCACCGTGTTTTTTTAAATGCTCATTAATAGGAGAATTACTTGTAAGTGGAGTTGTTAAAACAAGTTTAATTTTCTCTTGTTTTAATACATAACTCACTTCGTTTTTTGATCCGGTTTCTAATCCTTTATAAGCATAGGATTGAAAACCAAATGCAGTTTTATAATAATGAGCAGATTGTTTAGCATTTCCTACATAAAATTCTACATAATCTGTTCCTAGTAAAGGAAGGAAATCTTGTGCTCCTTTAAATATTTTTTCTAGTCCATATTCGACTGATTTTACTTCTTTTGCCATTTTTTCGTTTTTTTAGATAGTGTAGTTATTGTTATAACTAATCTAACCATGATTGATAATATTTTTCATCTGCTATTTTCATAGCTTCTTCTGTGACCATTAAGGGTTTAAATGTATCCACCATTACGGCTAATTCTTGAGTTTCTTTTTTTCCAATACTTCTTTCGGCAGCTCCAGGATGTGGTCCATGAGGAATTCCTGCCGGATGTAATGAAATATGTCCTGCTTCTATATCGTTTCTACTCATAAAATCGCCATCTACATAATACAATACTTCATCGGCATCAATATTGCTATGGTTGTAAGGTGCTGGTATAGATTGCGGATGATAATCATATAATCTTGGCACAAATGAACAGATTACAAATGCATCGGTTTCGAATGTTTGATGAATAGGAGGAGGTAAATGAATTCTTCCTGTAATTGGTTCAAAATCATGAATAGAAAATGCATAAGGATAATTATAACCATCATATCCAATCACATCAAATGGATGTGTGGCATAGATCATGTCAAAAATTTCATCTTTCTTTTTGATTTTAATTAAAAAATCTCCTTTTTCATTATGTGTTTCTAATTCTTCAGGACGACGAATATCTCTTTCGCAAAAAGGAGCATGTTCTAATAATTGTCCAAACCAGTTTCTGTATTGTTTTGGTGTATAAACAGGCCTTCTGGATTCTACAATAAATAGTCGGTTGTCTTCCGTGTCGAAATCAATTTTATAAATCATTCCGCGAGGGATAACTAAATAATCACCATATTTAAAATCTAGATTTCCTAGCATGGTTCTTAATTTTCCCGTTCCTTTATGGATGAAAATTACTTCGTCAGAATCTGTGTTTTTGTAAAAATAATCTGTTGTTGATTTTTTTGGTGCGGCCAATACAATATGGCAATCAGCATTTGTTAAAACAATTTTTCTACTTTCCAAAAAATCATCTTGTGGCGCTACTTGAAACCCTCTTAGTCTGTAAGACTGAATGTTGTTTGCTTTTGCAATTTTTGGAGCTACATCATATTGTTTTCTTATTTCTTTGACTTGTGTGGGTCTATGTTCGTGGTACATGTTGGTTGACATTCCGTCAAAACCAATGGTACCAAACAATTGTTCATAATATAAGTCGCCATTTTCTTTTCTAAATTGAATATGGCGTTTATGAGGAATTGTTCCTAATTTATGATAAATAGGCATGGTGTTTTTTGTTTAAAAGGTTAAAGTCTAAAAGTTTAAAGCTATTCTAAAAACTTTACTCAATAATCAAAAAAGTCTTACTCATTCAGGATTTCTCTTGATGAGGAATTTTAAGTGAGCTAATAAATCTTTATAAATAAGAGGCATAGATTTATTTTGTTGTAACAAATATCGGAAAAAAAATAAAAAAAGCCACAAAAAAGTGGCTTAGTTTTTTAGGCTTCTTTTTCAAGATTTGAATTTCGTTTACTGTATAATAGGTAAACAATTATTCCGAGTGAACCCCATATTAAAAAAGTGTACCAAGTTTCAGTTCTCACTTGAGTCATTAAAAATAAATTAAACCCAACACCTAATGTTCCTACAACATATACCGCAGGGGTTTTATATGGTCTTTCAATATTAGGTTTTTTAACTCTTAACACCATTACCGCCATACAAACCATGGCAAATGCAAGTAACGTTCCCATCGAACACATTTCTGAAACTTTTTCAATAGGTGTTAATGCAGCCACAATTGAAATGATTAAACCAATTAAGATGGTGCTTTTATGAGGTGTTAGATACGTAGGATGTAAATCTTTAAAGAAAGAAGGGAGTAATCCGTCTTTTGACATTCCTAAAAATATTCGTGTTTGTCCTAACATCATTACTAACATCACCGACATTAAACCTGCTGTTGCAGCAATGGTAATAAGTAACGTTGCCCATTTTAAACCAACACCGCTAAAAGCAGAAGCCACAGGCGCAGCTTTATCTAATTGATCAAAACGAACCATTCCTGTTAGTACTAAGGAGACTAATATGTACAAAACAGTACAGATAATTAAGGAAGCTACGATAGCAAAAGGCACGTCTTTTTTAGGATTAATAGCTTCTCCCGCTTGTGTAGAAACAGCATCAAATCCAATGTAAGCAAAGAATACAATAGTTGCAGCTGTAAGTACGCCTCCAAATCCAAAATTGATTTTTTCTACCCCATCAACTATTGTTGTAGTTTCTTCTGGAATGAAAGGTACCCAATTTGCAGTATCTACATAAAAAGCACCTACTATAATTACAAATAAAACAACAGCAATTTTTATGATTACAATGATATTGTTTGTTTTTGCAGCCTCTTTAATGCCTTTAACTAATATTGCTGTAATTACCCAAGTGATTAAAAATGCAGGTAGATTAAAAACTAATCCAGATAAGTCTATAGAAGAATAATGTTCTGCAAATTTAGCCACTCCTTCGCCGGTAGCAAAGTTTTGAAAATCTTTAAGTGAAGTCAAACTTTTAAATGCACCAGCAAATTCTGCGTTGGCAAATGCATTTTTTATTTGTTCAAACGTAGCATTTGTATGAGTAGCAAGGTATTCTTTTACTGCATCTACTGCTTTAGCATGATTTAATTTTTCTACCGCGGTAGCTTTATCTGACAATAAACTTAGCGGAAGTTTTATATGAAAAAGTCCAAGTAACTTAGTGAAATAACCACTCCAGGCTACAGCTACTGTGGTGGCTCCCATCATGTATTCTAGGATTAAATTCCATCCGATGAACCATGCAAAAACTTCTCCAATCGTACCATAAGCATAGGCATATGCAGATCCTTCTACAGGTAAAACAGAAGCAAATTCTGCATAACAAAGCGAAGCAAATAAACAGCCAATACCAGCAATTACAAAAGACAAAGCTAATGCTGGCCCTGCATAATCGTGAGCAGCAATACCTGTCAATGTAAAAATTCCACCTCCAATAATTGCTCCAATTCCCAATGAAGTAAGCCCCCATCTTGTAAGAACGCGTTTTAAACCGCTTTTTTTCATATCTGCTTCAAATGCTGAAACAGGTTTTACTCTCCAAATTGACATAATTTTAGTTTTTAGTTTTCAAATATATGATTTTTTAATAAAAATAAAGATTAAAAAAAAGGATTAAAATATAAAGCCTAAATTAAACCATAAATTATTGTTTCCTGTTTCGGGTGACCAACTGTATTTTATTTCAATTGGCCCAATAAATGACTCATATCCATAACCTATTGCAAAACCAGAATAGGAAGGACGGTTGATCCAATCTTGTGTAGCATTGAAAATAAAACTTCCAATGTTTGCTGCATTGTATGAAAAATTAGCATGATTTTTTTTGTAAAACTCATAATCAACGGTTGCAGTGGTCTTTACAAAACTATTACCTAGAATACTTAAATAATTGTAGCCGTAAAAAGGTTTGATATTATTTACTTCTCTAAAACCATATCCGCCAAAAATAAAATCAAAAAAAGGTGTATTGTTTGTTCCAATTTTAGATCCACCATCGGCTTGTATTAAAAAAGACAGTTTATTTAGAGGAGAAATTGCAATTCCAACATCAAATTTACCAATTGAAAAGCGTTCAAAATTGTTTGTAAAATTAGAAGAATAAACAAATGATTTAAGATTAGTTTTTAAATACCATCCTTTTGTTGGAAAATATTTTTTATTGAAACTATCGTGCGTAATACTTCCAAAAAAAGACAAATAATCGCTGTTTTCTATAATTCCATTATTTATTGAAAAGTTTTGGGTTTTCATTTTTAAATATTGCCATTCTGTCCCAAAACTAATAGTGAATTTTTTTGAAAAAATAGTTTGAATAAAAAACTGATTACTTAAACTACTGTAATCTAAATTAATAGTTCTTAAATCAGGTCTGTTAAATAATTGGCTAATCCCAAAATCACTAGATATATTTTTATTAAAAGTCACAAAGCTTGAATAGAATCCTATACTCCAATAAAAACCATTATCAACAAGATAATTTAAGTCATATCTAAAATTATCACCTAATACTAAATCCAATGAAAAAACATCATTTTTTGAAATAATTTTTTTTTGTGTTATGTTTATTAAGGCACTACTTTTAAAAAAGTCATCATAATGCAATCCAAATTTTAAATAGGTATTTACAGGATTTTCTATAAGTTCAATGTTTAAATTTTCACCATGAAAATTATAGTTTATTGAGCTAAAATTTTGAGTAGCTGTTAAATTTTGAATACCTTTTTGAAACTCAGTATAGGTAAACTTAGAATTTGAATTTAGTTTTAATTTACCCAATAAATAAGCACGAGTATAATTTTTTGTTTCATTAAAATTAATATCCTTTACAGAAAGAACGGAGTTATTTTCAATTAAGGTCGGTTTTTGATTTTTTATATTTTGAAGAAAAATCAATTTTTGAATCTGTTTTTTAGCTTCAGACTCTCCTATAGCGATAATTTTTTTGCCGTCATCAAAAGATAATACTGAAAAGCCATTGATGTTAGGTTTAATATAGACATCTGCCAACTTTAATTTATCATGCATTTTATCAAGTGTACTGAAATTAGAAATTTGTAATAAAATACCTGTTACCCCAGTTAAATCTTTTCTGGTTTTAAGACCATCTTGTACGTCGATTCCAATGATATAATCTGCACCCATAGCTTTTAAGTTTTCAATGGGGAAATTGTTTTTTACTCCACCATCTACCAATAATTTTCCATCAATTTCAATGGGGTTAAAAATGGAAGGAATGGCTCCACTTGCTATAAGACATTGAGGCAAAACACCCTTATTTAGTATAACTTCTTCGCCTGTTTCAATGTTGGTTGCCATACAGAAAAAAGGTATTGGAAGTTGATTGAAATCACTAGTATTCCTTACATGATAGGTAAGTTTAGATAGCAAATTGTAATTATACATTCCTTTAGATAAGGCACTGGGTGTAACAAATTTAAATTTATGAAAAGGAAGTGTAAATGCGTAGATTTCGTCATTTCTTTTTTCGAAAAAAGACTTAGAACTTCTTGGAATATAATCTTGTATTAGCGCATCAATATCAATAGTAGCGAATATAGAATCGAGTTGTTTCGCGTTGTATCCTGAAGCATATAAACCACCTACAATAGCCCCCATGCTTGTACCGCCGATATAATCAATTTTTATACCTAATGAATCAATTACTTTTAAAACACCAATGTGAGCCAGTCCTTTTGCTCCACCACCAGAAAGTACTAATCCAATTTTTGGTTTTTTTAAAGTTTCTTGTGCGTTTCCGCTTGAAGGAAAAAGGAAAAAGGTAAAAATAAAAAGACATACATAAAGATAGCATTCACAAAAGCGAACCTTTTTTTTGTTTTCTCTATTCTCTTTTTGCTTTAGCATATATTATTCATTTTTGTAAAAGTCGGAAATTTTTTTGGCTTTTGAAACACCTATGACATCAGAAATTTCTTTTTCTGTAGCCTCTTTAATTCTTTTTACACTTTTAAAATGTTGTAAAAGCATAATCATTGTTTTTTCTCCAATGCCTGGAATAGTTTCAATGCTCGTTTGAAGTGCGGCTTTACTTCTTTTATCGCGATGATGTGTAATGCCAAATCGATGCGCTTCATTACGTAAATGTTGAATGGTTTTCAGTGTTTCTGATTTTTTGTCTAAATACAACGGAACAGGATCTTCGGGATAAAACAATTCTTCAAGGCGTTTAGCAATACCTATAATGGCTATTTTTCCTCGAAGTTCTAATTGTTCTAAACTTTTTAACGCAGCAGACAATTGCCCTTTACCTCCGTCAATAATTATAAGCTGAGGCAAAGGCTCGTTTTCTTCTAGAAGGCGCTTGTATCGTCTATAAACTACTTCTTCCATAGACGCAAAATCATTTGGTCCTTCTACTGTTTTTATATTAAAATGACGGTAGTCTTTTTTGCTTGGTTTGCCGTCTTTAAAAACAACGCAGGCCGATACAGGGTTTGTTCCTTGAATGTTTGAATTATCAAAACATTCAATATGTCTTGGCTCTACAGAAAGTCTTAAATCTTTCTTCATTTGAGCCATTATGCGATTCGTGTGTCGGTCTGGATCAACAATTTTAATTTGTTTTAATTGGTCTAATCGAAAATATTTTGCATTGCGCTCAGATAACTCTAAAACAGCTTTTTTATCCCCTAATTTAGGCACATTAATTTTTATATTTTCTCCTAAATCAATTTCAAAAGGAACAAGTATTTCTCTTGAAGTTAACTGAAAACGTTCGCGCAATTCAATAACCGCTAAAGGCAATAGTTCTTCGTCAGTTTCGTCAAGTTTTTTCTTTAATTCTAAGGTATGTGACCTGATTATGGCCCCGTGTGAAATTTGAAGAAAATTAACATATGCCATGCTTTCATCTGATACAATGGAAAACACGTCTATGTTTGTAATTTTTGGATTTAAAATAGTTGATTTGGCTTGGTAATTTTCTAAAACTTCTATTTTTTCTTTTATTTTTTGCGCTTCTTCAAACTGCATATTGCCAGCTAATTGTGTCATTACACTTTTAAAATCCTTAAGACTCTCTTTAAAATTTCCTTTTAAAATTTCACGAATGGCTTGAATTTGGTTTTGATAATTGTCTAATGATTCATAACCTTCACAAGGCCCTTTGCAGTTGCCTATATGGTATTCTAAACATACTTTGTATTTATGACTATCAACGTTGTTTTTTGATAAATCATAGTTGCATGTTCTAAGAGGGTAAAGTTCTTTAATTAACTCTAGAAGCGTATTTACAGTTTTGAAATTTGTATAAGGGCCAAAATATTCCGAACCGTCTTTAATCATTTTTCGTGTCGAAAAAACGCGTGGAAAAGGTTCTTTTTTAATGCAAATCCAAGGATAGGTTTTGTCGTCCTTTAATAATACGTTATAGCGAGGTTGTAATTTTTTAATTAAATTATTTTCTAGTAAAAGTGCATCTGTTTCGGTAGGAACAACGATGTGTTTAATGTGCACAATTTTTTTTACTAGTACCGCTGTTTTGTAGTTATCATGCTGTTTTGTAAAATAAGATTGCACTCTCTTTTTAAGGTTTTTAGCTTTTCCTACATATAAAATTTTACCGTCTTTGTCATAGTATTGGTATACACCCGGACTGTCGGGTAAAGTTTGAATTTGAAGTTCTACGGGATTAAGCGTCATGAAAAAGAGTTATTTCTTTTACAAATTTATAGAATTTAAATCTAAACGCGGCCAACTATTATTAAAAAGGTTCCTCATTTAGTTTAGATATAATTTTAGTATATTCGCAAAAAGGAGTCTTAAAAATGACTAAAAAAGAAGTAAGACAAAAGTATAAATTGTTGCGACAAGAATTGCTTACAGACCAAGTGGAGGATAAGAGTTTAGCAATTGCTAATCAACTATTAAAACTAGACTGTTGGGATAAAACTACTTACCATATTTTTTTACCCATTGTTTCGCAAAAAGAAGTCAATACCGAATACATTTTACAAATTTTAGCAGGAAAAGATAAAAATGTAGTGGTATCTAAAGCTGATTTTGACACTAGAGAAATGACGCATTTTTTATTAACCGATGCGACCGCTATTAAAGAAAACCAGTACCAAATCCCAGAACCTATTGATGGTATTGAAGTGCCAAGTGCTAAAATTGACGTTGTTTTTGTTCCCTTGCTCGCCTATGATAAATTGGGAAATAGAGTAGGTTATGGAAAAGGATTTTATGACAAATTTTTAGCTTCTTGTCGCCCCGATTGTATAAAAATTGGCCTGTCTTTTTTTTCCCCTGAATCACATCTAGAAACTGTTGATTTACTTGATGTTAAGCTGGATTTCTGTGTAACACCAGATGCTATTTATCAGTTTTAACACTTGTTTTAATTACTAAATATAAATATAAATTACTATATTTGTTCATAACCCTAAAAAATTAAACTATGTTACAAACGTTTCATTCTACAATAGCTTATGCGGTTTTAGCATTGTTATTGGTTTCCACAATTAATGCCTTTATGGGTATTTCAGCAAAAAGAAATTTTACAAAAAACGACAGAAGTTTAGCTTTAGTAGCATTAATTTTTAGCCACATTCAACTGCTTGTTGGGTTAATTTTATACTTCACACACGACAAGTTTCAACAATGGTCACTTTTAGGTTTAAAAATTATGAAAGAAGAGCATTTAAGAGAACCTTTATTAGAGCATCCTATTACAAATATTATTGCAATTGTACTGATTACAATAGGTTGGTCAAAACATAAAAAAGAAGAAAGCAGCAACGGAAAATTCAAGAAAATTGCTTATTTATATGCTATAGGTTTAGTGCTGATTTTATCAAGAATTCCATGGAGTTTATGGTTTCCAGCATCTTAAATTAAATTTCTTTTACGTTCGTTTTTGTGCGCAAAATGCCTAAATCGTTTAAAATGAAAAAATTAGTATATATACTTCCATTACTTTTTGTGTTCTTTCAACAAAAGGATAAAGTAAAAACAACGACTGATCCTCAAAAATCCGGGGTGAAAATAGTTGTAGATACGATTAAAAAAGACACCTTAAAAGCAGTTGAAAAACTAGAGATGTACCACAAAGGGGCACATGCATCTTATTATGCTAATCGATTTAATGGAAGACGTACGGCAAGTGGTGTTAGGTTTAGTAATAAAGGGCTTACTTGTGCGCATCGAAAACTGCCTTTTGGAACCAAGTTAAAAGTAACAGGAGTAAAAACAAAAAAGGTTGTTTATGTTACGGTTACTGACAGAGGACCTTTTCACAAGAATAGACACATTGACTTAACAAAAAAAGCTTTTGACATGATAAAGCCAGCGTCATATGGTGGCCACATTGAAGTGGATATTGAATTAGTTAAGAAATAATAAAAAGCCTTTTACCATTCCGTAAAAGGCTTTTCACTTAAATAAGCATTGTAGTAACGCTCATCATGGGTTACTTCTTCTCCAAGCCAACTCGGTTTTTCAAAATTTTCGTCGGCAGTTGTAAGTTCTATTTCTGCAACAACCAAGCCTTTATTTGCCCCTTCAAACACATCCAGTTCAAACACATGTTTTCCTTTTTGAATGGCATAACGTGTTTTTTCAATAACTCCTTTTTCGCAAAGCAAAAGTAAGGCCTCGGCTTCATGTAATTGAATTTCTTTTTCCCATTCAAAGCGAGTAGTGCCCGTGGCGTCACTTTTTCCTTTTATGGTTAAATAACCTTTATCGTTTTTTATTCGAACTCTAACCGTGCGTTCAGGATTACGATTTAAATACCCTTGCGCTATTTTGGCTTCAGCATATGCTTCTGAAATACCCGCTAAAGAAGTAACTAAAAATTTTCGTTCAATTTCTTGCATCTTTTTTAAATCTAAAAAATCAAAATAACGGAAAAAATTAGAATAAACAGCTGTTTTTATACCTAAAAATTTCTGTAATTTGTGCAACTTATGGAAGTTTTACAACGAAAAATAATACATATTGACATGGATGCTTTTTATGCTTCTGTGGAGCAACATGATTTTCCAGAATTAAAAGGAAAACCCATTGCGGTAGGTGGAAGCGAAGTGCGAGGTGTAGTAAGCGCTGCCAGTTATGAAGCACGAAAATTTGGCGTAAGAAGCGCCATGAGTGGCGTGCAAGCTGCTCGTTTATGTCCGACATTAATTTTTGTAAAGCCACGATTTGAACGTTATAAAGAAGTTTCAAAACAAATTAGAGAAATTTTTTTAGACTATACCGATTTAGTTGAGCCACTTTCGCTTGACGAGGCCTATTTAGATGTTACCGAGAACAAAAAAGGCAATCCGAGCGCTTCGTTAATTGCCCAAGAAATTAGAAATAGAATTTTTGAAAAAACCGGATTAACTGCTTCGGCAGGAATTTCCGTTAATAAATTCATTGCAAAAATAGCTAGCGATTATCATAAACCCAACGGACAAAAAACGGTTTCTCCTGATGAGGTTGAAACGTTTGTTGAACAGCTTGATGTTAAAAAATTTTATGGAATAGGAAAAGTTACGGCTGAAAAAATGTACCAACTGGGCATTTACACGGGTAAAGATTTAAAAAGCAAAACACTTGACTATTTGGAACAACATTTTGGCAATAGTGGGCAGTCCTATTATAATTTATCGAGAGGAATTAGTTACAGTCAAGTAAAACCAAACAGAACGATTAAATCGATAGGTGCTGAGCGAACGTTTAACGAAAATTTATCTTCAGAAATTTACATGGAAAGCCGTTTGGAAAACATTGCAAATGAACTAGACAGACGGATAAAGAAATATAAAATTGCAGCTAAAACAATTACACTGAAAATAAAATATTCTGATTTTACACAACAAACCCGAAGTAAAACACTTGCTTATTTTATTGCCGATCAAAGCTTGATTTATGATGTTGCAAAAGAATTATTATACCAAGAAAAATTAAAAGACTCTGTGCGTTTGTTAGGGATTTCCATGTCTAATTTAAACACCAATCAAAAAAAGCAAGTGGTAGTACAGCTTAAATTTGAGTTTTAATTGTTGCGTTTTGTTTCTAATGCAACACCCTTTGCTTAAAGGCGGTAGAATTTACGCAACACTTTTAGCTTTTAATTAGAACTCTTTGCGGAGCCGGTTAGTTGGTTTCAATATGTAAAATAATTTATTTTTATTATTTCCAACTTTTACTATCACAAATTTTGAAGTATTATAAAATCTATATACTAAACCTTGATATATTTTCATATCATTACGTTCAAATTCAAATAAATCTTCTTCAAAATCTTCTTCAAATATAATTCGATTATTCATTAAAAAAACAATGCGGTATTTACTATCAGATATAAATTCACCTTTATATTTGATACCTATGATTTTAGAAATTTCTTCATTTGTAGTTGACTCACCAAATATATAAATATGATTAAATTTTTCCTTAACAAATTTGTTTAAGTCTAATTCACATCCAACATTGTTTTCAAAGTTGCAATTGTTTTCAATAAATTCTACTAAATTTTCTTTTAAGGTATTAGTACAACTAAAAACAAATGTTATTATTATAGTAAATAAAAAAATCTTAAAAATGTTATTTATTTTGTAACCCATCATTTTTCAATTTATTAACTTCATTTATAACTTCGTTATATTATTTCTGTGTTAATTTAGTTTTTTGAATTATATATTCACCGCTGCGCAAAGTCTCCTGACTTAGCAGAGCTAATTTATTCACACCACGCAATAGGAATCGCTCGTGAGCGGGGAGGTTGCGAACTTCGGAACCGATTATTTTCTGTTAAAGATATAATTTTTTGCGAAAGATAAACGTGTATTTACTACAAAATTCGCAATCTTACCAAAAGCCTGTTATGTGTTCGCCCTTTTATTTCCATAACGGTTCATTCTTCCAATTATTTAGAAATCCAAGTTTGTATATTGGGATGTTTGGATTGGCATTAAATAGGTCTAGTATTTTGCTTTTTATTTGGTGATTTGGTGTTACATGATTACACAAATAAACCATACTTGATATAATTAAAAATGGCTTTTTCGTTTGAACTGTTGTTAGTGGATTTATAAACCATTGTCCAACTGGATTATTTAATTGTTCCGTTGGTTTTTTGACCATATTTCTACTCCACATTCTTGAATGGTGTGCAATGATATTTCTAACGTATGTAATTGCTTCTAACCAGCTCGAAAGTTCGCTGTGTAAGTTCAATCCCATTTCTTTTGCAATACATGCTTTTTCGGGTAATTGGTGTTTTAAGTTTTTATACAACTTTGAGAGCGTCCCCATTGATGCAACTTCTAATATTTTCCAAGCATCCGCATCTTGATTTGGATAACGGTAACGATGGTCTTTTATGAAAATCTCTTGACTTCGGTTGAACTCTTTTTTAAGTTCGTCTAAAGTATTTTGGTGAATTGTTTTAACCGTACCATCAGGCAATGTGATTGTAGTGTTTTCAAACAAAGTAGTATCTAAATACCACAAACCTCCATAATTCATCGCTAAATGATAAATCATTTTGGTTCTTAAGGCAATTTCAATGCGTTCAATGGCATCAAATAAAATCAACCGCAAATGACGGTCAAAATTATAGCGATCGACTATATCTTCAAAATAGGTGTTGGGTTTTAGAGTGTGTAAAGTATAATCGTCTTGCGTGTCCCACCAATAACCTTTCAGGCGGTAATAACTGATGTTTTCTAAAAAATGTGGAGCATTGCCTTCGTCTCTAAACAACATTCCTCGTTGCTTTAGGAGTGAGATTTGGTTAGCTACGCTGTAAGCGGGTTTGTTTGACATAGCTATAAAAAAAATGACCCATTTGCAGTTCTTATGGTATGCAAAATGGGTACTGTTGGTGCAAATTTAAATAATCATATTTGATTACGCAATATTTTAGTTTATTTTTTATTAGTTCCTATTTAGCACGTTGGTCCGATAAGGTGACACATAACGTTTTGGGGCTTGCAGAAGTGGCGGATTAAGGAAGCCTAAACTTTCGTTTAAACACTGACTTTGCAAGTACAAAACCAACTTTAAATTAAGCCCAAAACCCGCCATTTTTGCAAACTGCTGTTGTGTGTGGTTATTCATTTTTCACAAATTCAAATTCAAATTCCTTCTTTATTTCAGGCTTAATAGTCACATTGTTATATGTTCCAATTACTTGTAATTCTGTTTCCCAACTTCCTT
>JACCDH010629220.1_pt1 | contig 26896 bp, 22 predicted proteins | sample 7442481 | NCBI WGS metagenome assembly JACCDH01 (sample SAMN15323433, study PRJNA562643) | freshwater metagenome | isolation source: river surface water | place: USA:Blue River Watershed | collected 2017-08-15 | reverse complement strand
TTCTTCATCGTCTTCGGTGCCCTGTCTGACAAGATTGGCCGCAAGCCCATCATCCTGGCTGGCTGCTTGTTGGCTGCTCTGACCTACTTCCCTGTGTTCAAGGCATTGACCAAGGCTGCTAACCCAGACCTGGCCGCTGCTCAGGAAAAAGCCCAAGTGGTTGTGATCGCTGATCCAGCCGAGTGCTCGTTCCAGTTCAACCCCACAGGCACCAAGAAGTTCACATCGTCTTGCGACATCGCCAAGCAACGTTTGGCTGGCGCTTCGGTGAGCTACTCCAACGAAGTGGCACCTGCTGGTACCCCCGCCATCATCAAAGTGGGCGAGACCACCGTGCAAGTCAAGTACTCCGCTGACGACGTGGCTGCTGCCAAGGCCAAGGCCGAGGAAAAGCTGGCTGCTCTGAACGCGGCTGAACCCAAGGATGCCAAGGCCATCGAAGCTGCCACCAAGTCTGTCAAGGACCTGGGCAACGAGAAGACCGCTGGTGCGACCCTGTTGGGCGCCAACCTGGGTGCTGCTTTGAAGGCTGCTGGCTACCCAGCCAAAGCTGACATGGCCAAGTTCGACAAGACCATGGTCATCATCATCCTGACTTACCTGGTGATCCTGGTGACCATGGTGTACGGTCCTATCGCCGCCATGCTGGTCGAGATGTTCCCCACACGTATCCGTTACACCTCCATGTCCTTGCCTTACCACATCGGTAACGGCTGGTTCGGCGGCCTGTTGCCTACCACCGCTTTCGCGATCGTGGCGCAGACCGGTAACATGTACAACGGTCTGTGGTACCCCATCATCATCGCCGGTGCAACCGTCGTGATCGGTGGCTTGTTCATCAAGGAAACCAAAGACGTGGACATCTACGCTGAAGACTGATCTTCACTTGTAAGCAACCCGGGGGGACTCGGGTGCTACATTCAGGGCCTTCCCTCTGTGGAGGGCCTTTTTCATTATTGGAGATGAACTATGTGGAAAATTGCTGTGGGTTTCGCCGTGTTTGCGGCCATCGCCCTGTATGTGATCGGTAAAGGCGGCGACAGCCTGGACATGAGTGGCGAAAAGCACGGCGCTGACGCTGTGCACAGCGAGCCAGCCAAAGCCGAAGCATCGGCTCCTGCTGCTGCACCCGCACCAGCCGCCAGCGCTGCCAAGTAAGCGCCATGGAGCGCCATTGAACGCCCCATTCGTGGGGTGTTGAATTGAAAGCCACGCATTCGCGTGGCTTTTTTCTTGGCCAGGCCGTCCGCCACTGGGGACGATGGGTTTCTCATACGGCCCTAGAATGTTTGGCCTTCACCCCTTAAAGCCAGCCCATGTCCCAAGGTCTCATCCGCATCCGTGGCGCCCGCCAGCACAACCTCAAAAACATCGATTTGGACATCCGCACCGGCGAGTTGACGGTGGTCACCGGCCCCAGCGGTTCGGGCAAATCAAGCCTGGTGTTCGACACGCTGTATGCCGAAGGGCAGCGCCGCTACGTGGAGACCTTCAGCGCTTACGCCCGCCAGTTTCTTGACCGGATGGACAAGCCCGCGGTGGACAAGGTCGAAGGCGTGCCGCCGGCCATTGCGATCGACCAGACCAACCCGGTGCGCAGTTCGCGCTCCACCGTGGGCACCATGACCGAGCTGAACGATCACCTCAAACTCTCGTTTGCGCGCTTGGGGCAGTTGTTTGACAAAGAGACGGCGCAGCCCGTGCGCCACGACACGCCTGAAACCATCTACGCAGAGCTGGCGCAGCGCGCCGTCCAAGCGCAAGACCCGCGTCTGTACCTGACCTTTCCGGTCGAGTTGCCCGCGAACACCAGCGCTGAGCAAGTGGAGCAATGGCTGTCGGCCAGCGGCTTCACCAAAGTGCAGGCCGAACGCGAAGTGGCCACACCCACCGGCCCGCGCAAGGTGCTGGACGTGGTGGCCGACCGTTTCCGACTGGGCACTGCCGAAAAAATCCGCGTGATCGAGGCGATTGAAGTGGCGCTCAAGCGCGGCAGCGGGCGACTGAATGTGTATGTGGAGGGCGAATCGGGCGCTGAGCTGTGGCGCTTTTCCACCGGCTTGCACTGCCCCGACAGCGACCTGCGCTACACCGACCCGATCCCGTCGATGTTTTCGTTCAACTCGGCCGTGGGCGCCTGCGAGACCTGCCGGGGCTTTGGCCGTGTGATCGGTGTGGACTACGGTCTGGTCATCCCCAATGACAAACTCACTTTGCGCGCTGGGGCCATCAAGACCATCCAAACCCCCGCTTGGAAAGAGTGCCAGGACGATCTGATGCGCCATGCCGAAACCGAAGGCATTCCGCGTGACACGGCTTGGGCGCAGTTGTCTGAGGAACACAAGCATTGGGTCATCCATGGCTCACCCTTGTGGAAAGGCAAGTGGAACCAGCAGTGGTACGGCATCAAGCGTTTCTTTGAATACCTCGAAAGCAAGGCCTACAAGATGCACATCCGCGTGCTCTTGTCCAAGTACCGCAGCTACACCGAATGCCCCACCTGCAGCGGTGCGCGCCTGAAGACCGAAAGCCTTCTGTGGCGCATGGGGTCTGCGGAGGATGCCAACGCCGTGCTGCCCCCCGCCCAGCGCTTCATGCCGGCGGGCGTGAAATGGTCACGCGCCCAGCTCGAAGCCCTGCCGGGCCTGAGCCTGCACGACATGATGATCATGCCGATCGACCAGCTGCGCCGCTTCTTTGACCGCATGAGCGCCACCGCCGTGGCCGAGGCTTCGCAAGACGCCGAAGCGCAAGCCCTCAAATTGCTGCTCGAAGAAATCACCACCCGCCTGAAATACCTGTGCGATGTGGGCATTGGCTACCTCACCCTTGACCGCCAAAGTCGCACGCTCAGCGGCGGCGAAGTGCAACGCATCAACCTGACCACCGCTTTGGGCACCAGCCTGGTGAACACCTTGTTTGTGCTCGACGAGCCCAGCATCGGCCTGCACCCGCGCGACATGAACCGCATCACCCAGGCCATGCACCGCCTGCGCGATGCGGGCAACACCTTGGTGGTGGTCGAGCACGACCCGGCTGTGATGCTGGCCGCTGACCGCATGATCGACATGGGCCCTGGGCCCGGCGAGCGCGGCGGCCAGATTGTGTTTGACGGCAGCACCGCCGACCTGCGCAACGCCGATACCCTGACCGGGGCCTATTTGGGCGGCCGCAAGCAAGTGGGCCTGGGCTTTAAGCGCATGGTGAGCGACAGCACGCCGCGATTGATTTTGGAAGGCGCACGCGAGCACAACCTGCAAAACATCAGCGTGGACTTTCCGCTGCAGCGCCTGGTCACCATCACCGGTGTCAGTGGTTCGGGCAAGTCGAGTTTGATCCAGGATGTGCTGGCCCCCGCGCTGATGCGCCACTTTGGCAAAGCCACCGAAACGCCCGGCGCACACGACCGTCTGCTGGGCGCTGACCACCTGAGCGATGTGGTGTTCGTGGACCAATCGCCGATTGGCAAGACGGCGCGATCCAACCCGGTCAGCTATGTGGGCGCGTGGGACGCGATCCGTGAGATTTTTGCCACCGCACCCGAGTCGCGTCAGCGCGGCTACACCGCCAGCAAGTTCAGCTTCAACAGCGGCGATGGCCGCTGCCCCACCTGCGGCGGCTCGGGCTTTGAGCACGTCGAGATGCAGTTCCTCAGTGACGTGTATTTGCGTTGCTCCGACTGCAATGGCCAACGCTATCGCCCTGAAATCCTCGAGATCAAAATCGAACGCCAAGCCCTGGGCGGCCAGCCGCGCATGCTCAATGTGGCGGATATCCTGGACCTGACGGTGAGCGAAGCGGCGGCCTTGTTCGCGCAAGACCGTGACGTGATCCGCGCCCTGCAACCCATTGTGGATGTGGGCCTCGAATACGTTCGCCTGGGCCAACCCGTGCCCACGCTCTCGGGCGGTGAGGCACAGCGCCTCAAGCTCGCAGGTTTTTTGGCCGAAGCCGCCAAAAGCGCGGCCAAGAGCCGTCAGAGCCTGGCGCGCAAAGGCACGCTGTTCTTGTTTGACGAGCCCACCACCGGCCTGCACTTTGACGACATCGCCAAGCTCATGCGGGCTTTGCGCAAGCTGCTCGAAGCGGGCCACTCGCTCATCGTCATCGAGCACAACCTCGATGTGATCCGTGCCAGCGACTGGCTGATTGATCTGGGCCCCGAAGGCGGCTATGCCGGTGGCCTGATCGTGGCCCAAGGCACACCCGAAGACGTGCGCCAACACGCGACATCCCACACCGGTTTGGCGCTGCGTGAATACGCCGAGTCCATGGGTGAAGTGGGGGTGGTCAGGGAAAAAGGCGTGGGCGATTGGAGGCTCGAGACTGGGCTGACACCGGGCGCCTCAGAAGTCGCTTCGCGCCACACATCGGCACCCGATGCCAGCCCAGCCTCGCGCGGGGCCCGTCAAGCACAAGGCCCGAACGCCATCCAAATCGTCAACGCCAAAGAACACAACCTCAAAAACCTCAGCGTCAACATCCCGCGCGGAAAGTTCAATGTGGTCACCGGCGTGAGCGGTTCCGGCAAATCCACGCTCGCGTTCGACATCCTGTTCAACGAAGGCCAACGCCGTTATCTGGAGAGCCTCAACGCCTACGCCCGCTCCATCGTGCAGCCCGCAGGTCGCCCTGAAGTCGATGCGGTCTATGGCATCCCGCCCACGGTGGCGATCGAGCAGCGCCTCTCGCGCGGCGGCCGCAAATCCACCGTCGGCACCACCACCGAGGTCTGGCACTTCTTGCGGCTCTTGTACGTCAAGCTGGGCATCCAGCACTGTGTGCACGACGACACGCCGGTGCAGCCGCAAACGCCCGACAGCATCGCCGCGCAGCTGATGACCCAGTTCAAGGGCCAACACATTGGTCTGCTGGCGCCCCTGGTGGTCAACCGCAAAGGCGTTTACACCGAGCTGGCCGACTGGGCGCGTCCACGCGGCTACACCCACTTGCGGGTGGACGGTGAGTTTTTGCCCACCACGGGTTTTCCGCGCATCGACCGTTTCAAAGAGCACAACATCGAGTTGCCCGTGGCCAGCCTGGATGTGCTGCCTGCGCAAGAGTCGGCGCTGCGCAAAGCGCTGAACACCGCGCTGGAGCACGGCAAGGGCGTGATGCATGTGCTGAGCGACTTGGATGGTTTGCGCGAAGCCCTGTTCAACGGCGAGTCTGCGGCCCGCATTGGCCAGCACCGCGTGTTTTCGACCTTGCGTGCCTGCCCGGCGTGTGACACGTCTTATGCCGAACTCGATCCACGTTTGTTCTCGTACAACAGCAAACACGGCTGGTGCCCCGATTGCGTGGGCACGGGCGTCAAGCTCAGCAAAGACGAGCGCCAAGTGTTTGACGACTCGGTGCGTGACGACAAAGACAAAGGCCGCGAGCAAACCTTTGCCGAGCCTGAGATCGAAGACCTGGCCGATGTGGCCTGCCCCAGTTGTTCGGGCACGCGCCTGAACGCCACCGCCCGTGCGGTGCGCCTGGCCTCGGCCACAGGGCAAGCTTGGCGCATCACGGACATCGCCAGCTTGTCGGTCAGCGATGTGCGGCTGTGGGTCGAGCAATTGCAACTCGTGGGCCGCGATGCCGACATCGCCCGCGATCTGGTGCCCGAGATCAAGAGCCGTTTGGAGTTTTTGGAAGAAGTGGGTTTGGGCTACCTCACGCTCGACCGCGGTGCACCGACTTTGTCAGGTGGCGAGGCGCAGCGCATCCGCCTGGCCGCGCAGTTGGGCAGCAACTTGCAGGGCGTGTGCTACGTGCTCGACGAGCCCACCATTGGCTTGCACGCTCGCGACAACCAGATCCTGCTGAATGCCCTGCACAAGCTGGGCGACAAAGGCAACACCCTGGTGGTGGTGGAGCACGACGAAGACACCATCCGCCGCGCTGACCACATCATCGACATTGGCCCCAGCGCCGGCAAACGCGGTGGCCGTTTGGTGGCCGAAGGCTCGGTGGCCGACATCACCGCTGCAACCGATTCGCAGACCGGTCGCTACCTGCTGCATGCGATGAAGCACCCTTTGCAAGCCCGCCGCACCGTGCATGCCGCTGTAGCCGCCAGCCCTGCTGGCGATTTGACTTGGCTCACCTTGACCGGCGCCAAGCTGCACAACCTGCGCCAAGTCGATGTGCAAGTCCCCCTCAAGCGCCTGGTCGCCGTCACGGGTGTGAGTGGCTCGGGCAAATCCACCTTGGCCCGCGATGTCTTGCTGGCCAATGTGCAGGCGCTGGTCAGCCAGCGCTCGACATTTGCCGGTCGCACCGCACAAGACGGGGGGCAGCGCGTGGCCTTGTCTGCTTGTGCCGATGTGCAGGGATTTGAGACCATCGACCGCGTGCTCGAAGTGGACCAAACGCCGATTGGCAAAACACCGCGCTCGTGCCCTGCGACTTACATTGGCTTTTGGGACACCATCCGCAAGCTGTTTGCCGAAACGCTGGAAGCCAAAGCGCGAGGCTACGCCGCCGGCCGCTTCAGCTTCAACACCGGCGAAGGCCGCTGCCCCAGCTGCGAAGGCCAAGGCCTGCGCACCATCGAGATGTGCTTTTTGCCCGATGTGAAAGTGCCTTGCGAAACTTGCCACGGTGCACGCTTCAACCCCGAGACGCTGGCGGTGAGCTGGCGCGGCAAAAGCATTGGCGACGTGCTGCAGATGGAAGTCGATGAGGCGGTGGACTTCTTTGCCACCATGCCCAGCATTGCGCACCCGCTGCAATTGCTCAAAGACGTGGGCCTGGGCTACCTCACGCTGGGTCAACCCTCACCCACGCTCAGCGGCGGAGAAGCCCAGCGCATCAAGCTGGTGACCGAGCTGACCAAGGTGCGCGACGAAGTGGGCAAGCGTGGCAACAAGGCCCCGCACACCCTGTATGTGCTGGACGAGCCCACCGTGGGCCTGCACATGGCCGACGTGGACAAGCTCATCAGCGTGCTGCACCGTTTGGTCAATGCCGGTCACAGCGTGATCGTGATCGAACACGACCTCGATGTGATCGCCGAAGCCGATTGGGTGATTGACCTCGGCCCTGAAGGCGGCAATGCCGGCGGCCGCATCGTCGCCGCCACAACGCCAGAAGCGCTGGTGCTTTTGGGTACGCACACGGGTCAGGCGCTGGCGCCTGTGTTGGCGCGGCTTTGACTTTGGCGTGAAAGTGTCGGGGCTCAAGCCGCCGACATGCCTGCCAACCGGTGGCGCTTATCCCGCCGCACCCAAGCGCCACAGCGAAGTGACTTCCGCCGCCCGTGCCGCATGCAGCGGATCGGACTCGTCGCGGGTCTTGTTGTGCGCCGGTTTCACATCCATGCGGCCCAGCACTTGCAGGCCAGCATCCGTGATCCAGCCCAGCAAGGCCTCGCGGGTGCGCAGACCCAGGTGTTCGGCCAGGTCCGACAGGATCAGCCAGCCTTCGCCGCCTTCACACAGGTGCGCTTTCAGACCTGCCAGAAAGCCTTTGAGCATTTGGCTGCCTTCGTCATACACCGCTTGCTCCAAGACCGAAGTGGGGCGTGCAGGCAGCCACGGTGGGTTGCAGACCACCAAGGCGGCTTGCCCGGGCGGGAACAAATCGGCTTGCAGCAGCTGCACCTGGTTTTGCAAGCCCAGGCGTTGCAGGTTGTCTCGGGCACAGACCAAGGCGCGCTCGGCCATGTCGGTGGCCACCACAGTTTTCGCGCCGCGTCTGGCCAGCACGGCCGACAGCACGCCGGTGCCCACACCGATGTCAAACGCCACCGCGTGGGTTTTCAGGGCCTCAGGCAGAGGGGCTTTGGCGACCAAGCTCACGTACTCGCCACGCACGGGTGAGAACACACCGTAGTGGGGATGGATGCGCAAATCTTCGCCCAGCGCAGGCAACTCGACGCCGTTTTTGCGCCACTCAAAAGCACCGATCACGCCTTGCAAGGCGCGCAGCGAAATGACCGATGCCTGTCCGCTGGCAGGCCCAAAAGCTTGGACGCAAGCTTGTTTGGCATCGGGGGCGCGGCGCAGGCCGATGCTGTAGTCGCCGTCCAACGCGATCAGCACCTGGCTGAGCACCCGTGTGCGCTGGGCTTGGGCCTGTCGGTGGGCGTGAAAAGCCGCGCCCGGCGCAGGTGCTGCGGCATCGCTCTTTTTGCGTTTGGCCTTTTGCGGTTTGTCGATGCGCCGCGCCATCGCTTGCAGCAGTTGGCGAGCGTTTTGAAAGTCGCCGCGCCACAACAGGCCCGTACCTTCGCAGGCCAAGCGGTAGGCCGCGTCGGCGGTCAGGGTGTCATCGGCCAGCACCACGCGGGCGGGCAGGTTTTGCTCAGAGCGCCACAGCGCGCTGCATTCGGTGTCTTTTTCAGACCAGGTCAAAAGGGTGGGGGAGTTCGTGTTCACGCGATGCCGTTCAGCAGGTGTTGTGCCAATTCGGCAAAGCCCGCGCCACGTTCACTGGGGGTGATGTAGCGGGGAGGGTGGGTCAGTTGCGCCTCAAAGCGCCGGATGTTGGCCACGCCCACGCTGTGCGGGAAGCGCTCGAACATCACCTGGTCGGTGGTGGAGTCTCCCACATAAACCCAGCGGTCTATCTCGGCGTCCAGATCGCGGCCCCACAAGGTGCGCACGATCCAGCGCGCACCGGAGAGTTTGCTGTGCTCGCCAAACCAGCCGTTGATGTGGATGCTGCTCACGGTGGCCGTCATGCCTTCGCTTTGCATGATGCGCACCACCGCATCGATGGCCTCAGGCGGCAAGTGCGTGAACTCGCTGTGGTCAATCGCGATGTCGGTCTCGCGGCCCGCATGGTCTTGCGACAGTTGTGCGCCGGGCACCTCGCGCAGCACGCGTTGGCCAACCGCTTGCATGCGCGCAAAGTTGTGCGCGCGTGTGGCGTCGTCTTGTTGGTAGATTTTTCGCGAACCGTGCACCGGGTCGCGCAGCAAAGCCACCGCGCCGTTTTCCGCCACGATGGCGTCCACAGGCCAGCTTTGCACAAAGGGCTCGCTCCAACCCACAGGGCGACCGGTGATGGGCACCACGCACAAGCCAGCCGCCTGCAGATCAGCCAGCGCCTGCAAGGCATCGGGCGTGATGGCGCCCTCGGTGGTCAGGGTGTCGTCGATGTCGGTGAAAACGCCGATGGGGCGCAGGGCCTGTGAGGCCAATGTTTCGAGAGTCAGCATGGGCAAAAGGTGCTGAACGGGGCGCCGTTCAAGCCAAGCCCATTTTGCCTGAGGCCATCAAGGCGCGATTTGGGCTTTGAGCTTGTCCGTGTCCCGGATGCGCGTGTTGGCCTTCCAGTCCAGGCGCGAGATGTAAGTCTTGGCTCTCACTTCGGAGCGGAAGGGGCCCGTGACCACGATGAACTGCCATTCGTCTGCGCCGGGTGATTTGCGAATGGCGATGATGCGGGCTGTGCCCAACTCTTTGTATTTGGCTTTGAGTTTTTGGGCTTGTTCCAAAGTCCCCCAATTGCCGTGCTCGACCACCCAAGTGTCGGCCGGCAGGGCTTTGAGCCATTTGCCGCCGGAAAGCGCCACGTCGGGCAAAGCTGCGCTGGTGCTGGGGTGTGGTTGGGGCACAGACTTGGACTTGGGCGCAGCCTCTGGTGCGGGCTTGCTGGTCGGCGCGGCTGAGGGTGTCGCTGCAGCAGGCATGACGGGCGTGCTGGCTTTGCTGACGGCAGAGATCTGCTCGGCGGGTGCCTTGCTGGACTCCGCGCTGGGCTTCGATGTGATGGCGCTCATCCAGGCCAGGCCACCCAAAATGGACACACCCAAAGCTACCGCCGTGATTTTGACGCGTGGGCTCATGCCTTGGGCCGGCCATGCCAAACCGTGGTTCGCAGGTGATGCCGTGGCCGGTGCATCCGGATCCACTTCTGCGAACAAAGGGGCCGCCACTTCAGTCGCATCACCTAAGTCCATCGGGCCAGATTCCACCGCGTCCAGGTCGAGGAAGATGCATTCGGTGCGGCCATGTTCGCGCCAGGCTTGCAAGGGCTGGTTGCTCAGCCAGATCACGCGAAAAGGCAGTGCGGGGAACAACTCGATGAGTCGAAAGATGATCGACTGCTGTTCGTGGGCCAGAAGGTGGGCTTGGTCGATCACCCAGACGTGAAGGGGGCGTGTGCCTTCGAAAGGCAACTCTTGCTGGACAAGATGCGGCGCCACTTCCTGGTTCAGTCGGCTGATCAGGTTGAGAAATTCATGGCCTCGGAACTCTTCGACCACCACCGCGTCGTCGATGGAGCGTACGCACGTCAACAGTCGTTTGGTGAAACTTTTGAGAGGCGCATCCAGTTGGCTGACCAGACCCAGACTCCGGACACCATCGACGAGTGCGATGGCCAGGCTGGCCGGTGTGTAGGTGGAGGTCATGCCGGCAGTCTCCGCGACATGAGATGGCGTGAAAAGATTCATGGAGTTCCATTGTAGAGTCTACGAAAGGTATCTTTCAGCTGTTCGGTGGTGACCGTTCAGTCAAGCCTGTGACGTCAGCTGTCCATGCTCGCAATCCCTGACACTTGGCTTCGCTCGCGTGACAGCATTTCAGGAGGAAACTGGCATCATGGTCTGATCGATTCGATCCTCAGGAGATTCCCATGCGCCCATTCACCCGTCGCCCTGTTGTGGGCATCCTCAGCAGCCTCATCTTGTCCATGATGGGGGTGGCCGCCAGCGCCCAAACCGCCTGGCCCACCAAACCTGTCAAGATCCTGGTGCCCTTCGCACCGGGGGGCACCACCGACATCTTGGCGCGGGCCATCGCCCCAGATTTGTCCAAAGCTTTTGGCCAGCAGTTCGTGATTGAAAACAAAGGCGGCGCGGGCGGCAACTTGGGCGCTGAGATCGTGGCCAAGTCGCCTGGCGACGGCTACACCTTGCTCATGGGCACGGTGGGCACCCACGGCATCAACCGCGCTCTGTACGCCAAGCTGCCTTATGACCCATTCAAAGACTTCGCCCCCATCACCTTGGTGGCCGGTGTGCCCAATGTGATGGTGGTCAACGCTGAAAAAGCCGCCGCCCAAAAAATCAGCACCGTCAACGACTTCATCAAGTACGCCAAAGCCAACCCCGGCAAGCTGAACATGGCCTCCAGCGGCAACGGCACCTCCATCCACTTGGCGGGCGAGTTGTTCAAAAGCCAGACGGGCATTTTCATGGCGCACATCCCTTACCGCGGGTCGGGCCCGGCCTTGCTGGACTTGGCGGCCGGCAACATGGATGTGATGTTCGACAACCTGCCTTCGGCCATGCAGCTGATCAAGGCCGGCAAAATCAAGGCACTGGCGGTGACCAGTTCGCAGCGATCGGCGGCTTTGCCTGATTTGCCCACGGTGGAAGAGGCCGCAGGCCTCAAAGGCTTTGAAGCGAGCAGCTGGTTTGGCTTGCTGGCCCCCGCAGGCACACCGCCCGATGTGGTCAGCCGCATCCAGCAAGAGGTCGCCAAGTCCTTGGCCTCTCCGGCCATGAAGGAGCGCTTGGCCACATTGGGCGCGATCCCCAGCGGCAACACGCCTGCCCAGTTTGCGGCCTTGATTGAGAGCGAGCACAAAAAGTGGGCCGAGGTGGTCAAAGCTTCGGGTGCCAAGGTGGACTGATGGCCTGGTTTGACGGCTTTGAGCGCCGCACCCTGAACATTCAGGGTCTGCCCGTCACCTTTCGGCAGTCGGCCGACTGGGCCGAGCAACAGCATTTGCCCGTTCTGGTTTTGTTGCACGGCTTTCCGCAAACCCATGTCATGTGGCATCGCGTGGCCCAGCAACTGCGCGGGCGCTTTCGCCTGGTGATGCCCGACCTGCGCGGCTACGGCGATTCTTCGCACGAAAGTGGCGACGCCGAACACGCCCATTACAGCAAGCGCGCGATGGCTGCCGAGGTGGTGGGTCTGCTCGATGTTTTGGGTGTGGCTGATTTCAATGTGTGCGGCCACGACCGCGGAGGCCGTGTGGCGCATCGGCTGGCGCTCGACCATGCCGAGCGTGTGAAGAAGCTGTGCGTGATCGACATTGCGCCGACGCTGGACATGTACAGCGGCCACTGGGGCAAAACCCCGCAAGTTTCTGGACCTGTGCCGGACCCTTACTTTGCTTTTGCACAGGCCTACTACCACTGGTTCCACCTGACCCAGCCCGCGCCGCTGCCCGAGCTCATGATTGCAGGCAGTGCCAAGGCCTATCTGCATGCCAAGCTGGGCGGCTGGGGCAGTCAGGGCATGGCCTACATCGAGCCCGAAGCCTTGGCTGAATACGAACGCAGTTTCTGCAACCCCGCACGCAATGACAGGGGCTGGTCCGCCGCCATCCACAGCGCGGCGGAAGACTACCGTGCCAGCGCCGGCATTGACCTGCAGCACGACCGTGACAGCCGCGAGCAGGGTCAGAAGATCGGGTGCGACACCCTGGTGCTTTGGGGCGAGCGTGGCGTGGTCAACCGCATGTTCAAGCCGGTGGAGCTGTGGCAAGCGCAGTGCGCAGGCCGCGTGACTGGGCAGGTCATGCCTTCAGGTCACTTCATTCCCGAAGAGTTGCCCGAAGCCACCAGCCAAGCCTTGATCCCGTTTTTCTAGGCTGGACGCGTTTCTCTAGGTCGGCGGCATCAGCTCCGACAAGGCTTTGTCAGAGCCCCTTCAAGCCCCGCAGCACTTCTTGAATTGCCAAGGACTGTTGTAAAGTATTGTCAGCATTGATAAAAATATGAAAAAAATTTGATGCAAAACATTTGCGCAACATTCAATACAAATTAGTTAAATTTAAGAATGTACCTGCCACTCATAATTTGCACTATGTGTGTCATCCTTCAATCTTAGATTTTTTGTAACAGTTAATATTCCAACAAAAAAACCCATAGTTTTGGATTGATATTGGAACTTTCGAACATTAGTGGATGCATTTCAAGCAGCAAAAAAACATGCATAACATGTCACAGCGCTGCTGCTTTACGCTGTTGATTACGTTTTCTTTCCGCATCACGTTGCTGTCGTTGGTGTTCACGTTCTTGCTGTAACCGTTGTTTGTCACGTTCTACGTTTTGATTCAGTCCGTTTATTCGCGCTTGCGGTAACGTCATTGGCGGCTTAGGTTTGATGGGTTTGATGTTGAGTTCTGAAATACGCATCAAGTATTTAATGTGCGTACACAGAACTCAGATCAGTCACCCAACTCCGTGTAATTCAATACGTTACCAGTGCCGTACTGCATTTCACCCAGTGCCTTTGCATCAAATGCGTTGCAGGCAAACACGATGGTATGTGCAGTTGCGCCGTTTGCTAGACGCACCCATAACTGCCAGCGCTTCATTTCGCAAACCCATCACGCAGTTTCTTTGCAGCGTTTTCAATTGCTGCATCAAGTTCACCGTTCTCCACCGCTTTTTTAACAACTTCAAGCACGTTGACAACTTCGCTCCGTGCGCCTACTTCAACAGCAAACTTTCCCTTTGCAAGTTCCAAAACTTTTGGACCAAAGCGCACACTCAATGCTAACTTGCCACCGTCTGTGACAAACCACCACGCTTTGACACGTTTGTTTGTTTCAACTTGTTTACGTGCGCCAGTTTCTTTGTCCGTGTAAGAACGAAACTTGACTGGCGCAAACGTAGTGCCAGCCTGCTCCGCTTTAGCAAGTTCAATCTGTTCCCAAATGCGTTTTACTAACTTGTTACGCCGTTGCAGTACGGGTGACAGACTTGTTGGCTTTTGCGATGCAACCAATTTCAATGTGTTCAACGTGCTCATTGCTGATGTCCTTTCTGTGTAGCAATGAACTAACTTTAATTTCGGCCTTTGCTTTTGAGCAACCGAAATTTGTCGGCCAAAACTTTTTCACCCAAAACAAGACTAAACCACCAAATATTCACCCAGGAATTGCTAGTAGTTCTTTGGTCATTGCTAAATAAATGTATGAACAATACAGACATCAAGCAACGAAACCAAACAGACAAGTGGCTGAAACAAAACGGCATCAACGTTGCACACATCTACGTTGGCACAGCAGAACTTTTCCAAGCCACCAAACTTGCAACCATTACACTGCGAGATTTTGGACGACTGCTGGCACAAAACCAAGCACACACGTTGAACAACTTTCTCAAAACAGCACGTTCAGGTAAGACCCGCACAAAGATCACGCAGGGTCAATGTTTTAAGGTGATGAACATCGCCAAGCAAGCACAGCGCAGGTCCGCAAAGTATTCAAAGTCCCACAGTTAAGGCTCAACATTTAGGCAAGACCACGAGTAAGTCGCTCGTCAATCAAATGGCAAAAACGCGGGTTGTAATATGACGGCTAATAACCCCGCCCTACACACGTTGGTGTACAGCGTGTGATGAATAGGTGATGCCGCAGAGTAGTTGCGTGACGCAACTGGAAGTTTCAACACATCAGTCTTCCATAAAACTCTGTACACACGTGTAGTGAAGTGAAACTCAAATCAAACTATGCGTTACGGCGGCTAATAGCACCAAGACTCAAATCTCGTGCTATAGCCGTCGTGCGTTCGAAAAATCTAAATCAACCAAACATCCCCTCACATCACTTCGTGCTGTTCGGCTTTCTTTCATCAGTTCACTCAACACAAACGAATGCGAAGCAAGTTGTGTGAGCGCAAGCGAAACACAAGCAAACGCAGTTTGCTTCACAAATACATCACACACCACATCAGTCAAACTTTTGTGTGACCACTTATTTGTTCAATGATGGGTTATGGCAAATCACCATCAATCTAAATCACCACACCACGCAAAAATTGCAGCACAGAATTTTTTGTAAGCAGGAGATGAATTTCAGCACAAACATTCAGCAATGCATCAAATCAGCCCTATGCGCTGCTGATTTAGCCGTCGAGTCCGCTACGTACAAGGCCCAGGTAAAAAATGCGTTGTAGGGCTTGTGAGTCAACTTGCGTGTTTCGTGTTTGCAAAACAACACACGCAACCCAGCAGAACATTAAATACACGACTAAAGAGAATGTGTGAACTGTGTGGACGACAGCGTAACCACTTGTTTTTGAACAGAACAGCATCAACCTGACAACGAACCAGGACATTCTTGCTCAACCAGCAGCAATGAATGCACACTTAATTCACGTAATTTATTTGGAGATAAAAATGGCAGCAGCAAAATCACTCACGCAAGCAGAAATCAGCAAAGTACTTGAACACATTGAATCAACTGCGTACGCACAACGCAACAAGGTGATGTTTCTGTTGACAGCAATGGCAGGGCTGCGTGTTTCCGAAGTTGCTGGCTTGACCATTAACGATGTGCGTGACGAAGATGGCACTGTACGTGCAGAAGTATTTTTCGCAGCGCACCGTGTCAAACACAATCACGCACGAACTGTGTACCTGAACACACGCTTGCAGCAAGAACTTGCAGACTACATTCAGTCACGAACTTGGATTGACGAAACGCAGACCTTGTTTCCAACACATCGCGGACCACGCTGTGCGTTCACAGCAAACACACTGACACAACATTTTTACTGGCTGTACAAACGTGCAGGTGTACGTGGTGCTAGTTCACACAGTGGCCGCAAAACATTTCTCACATCTCTTGCAGCACAAGGCATCAGCGTGTTCGTTCTTGCGTCACTTGCTGGCCACCGTTCCATTGCAACTACACAGAAGTACGTTACAGTGCATGATGATATGAAACGCAAGGCTGTTGAGTTGGTTTAAGGTGGTGGTTTAACAAAAAGCATGGTTTTTCACACGCTGATGATAAATTGACAAAAACCCTGCTTTTCAATAAACCATACCCTGCCAGCCTACCCAATCCCCGTAAAGCACCAGTCCAAGCCGCTTCCAGCCTAATCTCTAAGTTTATTGGCCTTATCGCGCATTGCTTTTTCGTGCGCTTCCCACATCTCTAATTGTTCAATTTCTTCTGCTGTCATTTCACTTCTTGCACGCTGTAAGATTTGTTGTTCTAGCAGCCATATTTCTCTCAATCTTGGATCTTGGAATTCATAAATTTGAGCATCGATTCGTTGAAGCCATGCACGAGTCAAATCATTATTTGCCAAGTTCCGCGCTACATCATCTGCTTTACCCAAATCCTGTGCAGCAAAGTAGGATGTCAAATAGATGTTGGCTTGTCGCACTTGAGCCTTATGCTGAAGTTCTTCCAATGTATCAAGCATCTCGGCGTCTGCTTTAGCAATGGCTTGTTCATAGGCTTCAATGTGTATGTCGCGTTTTGACTTCCAACCTAACGCCACTTCTTCTTCTTTTGTCTTTGCCCGTCTCTCTTTTCGCAATCCTTGCTGTAATGCCCAAGCAGCATCCATTGATGCTATTTGTTCATCTGTCAGCAACGCTCGCAAGTCTCGTGCTGCAACTTCTTTACCTTCACGCAGTTCCTCAAGTCGCCCACGCAAGCGTTCTGCAATGTGTGTTCCGTCAAGTTTAGGCATAAAAAAACAGCGTGAGTTGTTGGCTCACACTGTTGGTTAATCAACATCGAAATTGTTATTTTTTACGTGGCTGGACTTTCTTGCTTATAACCATGCCTTTCATGCCCATAGACTCGGCAATCTGTGAAAGTATGACATCATCTATGCCACGTTTTTTGCCACTTGCTATCTTCATGTCGTTATAGATAGTCTGTAGTATTGACTGGTGTTTACTCAAAACATCATTAAATTTGCCTGATTTTGATTTTGCTTCTAATTCGGCGAGACGTTTCTTGGTGTTTTCAATTTGCTGCTCAAGTGTAAGTTTTGATGTTGCCATTTCAATTTCTCCTATCAGTTGTTGTCACTCATTACTACCATCCAGCCTATCACAATCATCGTCAAAGACAATGGCGTCATACTCAAGATGTTATGTAGACCAATCCAGTCTGTTGGATTCATAGCCCAATGAATTTTCATCCACTGTAAGGCAGTGATAACAGATACGGAATTCCATGTGCTGTATCTTAAATACTCATAGACTTGCCAGCCTACTATGCCAAGTCCACCGAAAATCAACGCGAGTGTCGTAAGAAACTTGACTAAGTCATCCTTGTCAGTGTTCATTGCTTCTCACTTTTCTTGAATCCTCTAACAATCCAAGATACAACAGCACCAACAGCATATACAAACACTGAAAGTAGTACAGCAATAAAGGCACCCATCCCTATATACGCCAGCCACGCTTGTTGCTCTTTACTATTGAAATCTTCAATGTACATTTCTTTGGTTATTGGCTTTTGATCTTCAGAGTATTTTCGGTGACTGTAGATGTTGTAGCAAGTGCTACCGTCTTTAGAGTACGCTGGCTCAGCGAGTGTCGAGAATTCTCCACTCATATATGTAAGGCAAGCAGGATTTTTCATTTCTCTCTCTGCTGCCCACAATCTTTCGTAACCGTACAAACTGCTTTTATTTGTCTCAGTAATTGGAAAGATGACAACAAAGTAGATCAGGCATACAACGGTGCCAGCAAACCATATACGTTGCCAACCATTAGCGGCAACAAGCCATTGCTTAAGTGATCTTTGAGACATATCAATCAATAACTTTTGAAAATTTCACATTTATCTTCTTCGGTCTTCAATGACCGTATCTGCTTCTTTTCTTAAGTTCGGACGTTGATACTCTGGATCATTATCTGAAACGCAACTAAAAATTAAAGTAGAAGATGTTGATGTCCAACCTTGTACTCCTTGTCCAGCAGCATTTCGTACAACAAAGACTTTTCCACGTTCAGCACAAAAAGCACTGGCACGTTGTGCTGCTTTTACTTGTAGTGTTCCTTGCGAATAGCCGCCCCATACGTCACCGCTTGACAACAGAAACGAGTCTTTTCCGTACGGAACAACATCTGATGTTGTGGCACATCCAAATAAAGCCGCAACAACGGGCACCAACATTGCTCTTCTCATTTTGCCTCCAGTTATGATTTTCTGTTCGCAATCATACACATCCCAGTTTAATAATCAAGAACTCAGCCTCAAGCAACCTATCTGCCCAAGTTTGCTGCAAGTGCCAGTGTCGTAGCCTGTCGTCCGTAGTACTGTTCAATCATCTGCACACTTGTTCCCATGTTTGCAGCAATGTCGTAAATTGGGATGCCTTTGCGTATTCTGTTGACAGCATAGAAGTGACGTAGGCTGTACAAAGTAAAGCGTTCTTTATCCCTGTTCTCTAACATGTTGATTGACGTGAGTACAGTTTGGAATTGATCGATGAGTGTGATGATTTTGCTGCCATCGTACATTGCAAAGAACCATCCTTGCCCTTTGCTGTCTACCTTGCGCTTTGGACTGCGTGTAGTGCGCTCTTGTGATTCTTCTTCTTGTTTTCGTTTTGCATTACGTTCAAAAACCCTGTTGATGTAACGCACTGCACTGGTACGTGGCACAACTATCCGTGATCCAGTTTTACCCTTTACACGCAGCATGTAGTTCTTGCGTCCTGCTTCGTCAACAAAGGCTTCTACATCAGACTCTTTTAAGTTGTTGGCCTCACCTACACGCATGCCAGAGTTGGCCAGTATCAGTACATAGTCACGTAACAACTCACGTGTGTACATATATTCAACATCATCTGTTTCCCGTATCCATGCCCGCATACGTTCATACACTTGCTTGTATTCACTTGGCGAAAACGTGGGACGAACAATGCGCTTTTGTGTCTTGTAACGCCATGTTGGCAACTGAGAGTTACCTCTGTAGCCACGCGTGTGTGCAAACTTAAGAAGAGTTTTTGCTAACGTTGTTTCCCACACCAATGTGCTGTCAGTTGGATCTATCTTGGCACCACGAGGTATGTCTTTGGGTGACATGCGGTGATAAAAGTCTTTGCGCCACTGTATGTAATCAGCCAACTTTGCATCATCAATTCTGTTCACAGCAGTTTTGCCGCAGTACTCTAGCCAGAATTTGGAAACACGCTTAATTTGATAAAGCATGTGCTTTGATGTGCCTTGCTTGCGTGTTGTATTGACGGCGGCTTTTTGACTTTGCTGATACTGCTGTTCCCGCAACTGCACGTATTCTTTTATGACATCACCAAACGTTCGCTGTTGCAGTGGCAATTGTTCTTGCTTTCGGAACTCAATTTCGTGCAAGAACTTCACAGCAAGTTTTCGCGCATCATCTAACTTGCGCGTTTTAAGAGTGCGGAAAATGTATTGTCGTTCGCCTTTGTACACACGTGCTTGGTAAATTCCATTGCGTATGAACAGAAGCACTTTGCCGTCTTCTAATTCTTCCTTGTAGTCATCGTCTAACATTTGTCTAACAATCCATTAAGTTTGTCCATTTGCATAACAAATGTACAACCAATAATGGCGTTAGTCAAATTTGTAAGTGCTTGTCGCGTATAGGTTTTTTACAGACCGCAGCACTTCTTGAACTTCTTGCCGCTGCCGCAGCTGCAAGGGTCGTTGCGTCCGGGTGTGGCGCCTTTGATGACCTGTTCCACGCGGGGCCCAATGTTGCGCCAGATCTCGCGCAGGTCGTACACCGCCCACAGCGCTTCGCCATAGGCGTTCAGGCGGTTTTCGCTCACGCTGGGTGGGCCGTCTTCGGACAGGGCTGACAAGGTGGGTGTGTCGGCATCGTCTTCGGTCAGGGCCACGATGGCTTCCAGCGACAGGTCGTGCCACTTGGCCGCATCCTTGTCTTTGGGGGCGGTCCATTCGTCGGGCCAGTTTTCCACCGCGAACATGAAGCCCAGCGCCCAGACTTGCGCAAAAGCAGGGATCTCGCTGTCGTCGATTTCGGCGCGCTCTGCTTCGGGCAGCGTGGCGATCGCGCCGCGCACGTCCATCACTTCAGGGGCATAGGCCTTGTCGTCGTCGAGTGCTTCAACCGGGGTGTCCAAGGCCAGCTTGATTTCATCGAAGCGGCGCTGCCACAGGGCCAAAAATTGCTGGCGCTGGGCATCGTCGGCAAAGCTGCCGCCGTCCTCGCCCGCTTCTGTGCCTTCGTCCACGCCCAGCAGCATGGGCAGCCATTCGCCTTCAGGGATGGCGCGGCGGCTGCACACCATGGCGGCCATGAAGCCTTCGCAGAACTCCCATTGCGGCGTCTCTTCAAAGCGCTCGCGCAGGTCGTCGAGGATGTTGTCCAAGGTGTCGAAGTCTTCGGCTTGCAAGCCAGCGGTGGTGTTCATGGGGTGTTCCTGTATTCAGCGGGGGATTGTAGGTGGCTGGCTCGGGTCGCGACATGGCGCAGCAGTTGAGCCCACCCAGTCGGACCTGAAGGTCCAACCTACGGGATGATGGGGTTCAGCGCCACGCCGCAGCGCTCCAGGCGCTTGCGCATGCACAGCACTTGCGCGTCCTTGCTGTGCAAGGCGGCGGTGTGCTGCACGGCCAGGTCAATGAATTTTTGATCGTCCGCGTCTTTGCAGGCGTAAGGGGCCTTGGGCGCGTCGGGCAGCAGTTGCGTCCAGCGGTCAAAGTGGCCCAGCACCGTGTCTGCGGTCAAGCTGCGGTGCGTCAGGCGCTTGACGATTTGCGGGTAGCCCAGCACGCGCGCCAGCTCTTCGCGCATAGCGGCCGTTGCCAGCCAATGGCATTCGCCCGCTTCCAGACGCTGGCGCAAGGACTCGGCTTGGGGCTCGTCAAAGACCCAGAGGTCCAAGACGATGTTGGTGTCCAGCACGCATTTCATGCAGCGGGGGTCTCGCTGGCGCCCCGCTTGAGGCTGCCTTTGACCATGTCAAAGCGGAACAGGCGGCATTCGATCGGGCCGTTCCACATCGGCACGCGGCGCGATTCTTTCAGGCGCATTTTGCTGGGCAGCTTCAGGTCAGGCGTGAGCATCCAGGCGCTCCAGCCGCTGTAGTTTTTCTTCCAGTGGCTGGCCAGTTGGGCAAAGAAGTCGCCGCCGTCATCGGTCTGGGCGGTTTCGCGGTGGTGAAGTTGGTCGGCTGCACGCGAACTGGCCAGGGCGCCAGGCTGGAAGTTGTCGCGCCCACGCCCGGCCACACCGGCCGCCGCAATCCGCTCGCCATAAGGGGGGTTGAGCAGCATCACGCCAGGGGTCTCGCTGGGCGGCATGCGTTGCAAGGCATCGCCGCCTCGGAACTCGACCACGCCCGCCACACCTGCCCGCTCGGCATTGCGTTCGGCAAAGTCGACCATGCGGAAGGCCACATCGCTGCCAAAAATTGGCGCGCTCGGTTCGTGCTCCAAATCACGGGCTTCTTCGATCAGACCTTGCCACACATGGCTTTGGAAGGGCAGCAGTTTTTCAAAGCCAAAGCGGCGCTGCAAACCGGGTGCGATGCCGCAGGCGATTTGCGCCGCTTCGATCGGGATGGTGCCGCTGCCGCAGCAAGGGTCGTACAGGGGCACGGTGGCGTCCCAACCGCTGGCCGCGATCATGGCGGCGGCCAGGGTTTCTTTCAAAGGCGCGTCGCCCTTGTCGGTGCGCCAGCCGCGCTTGAACAGGGGCTCGCCCGAGGTGTCGATGTAGAGGTTGAGGGTCTCGGGCGTCACGTGGGCATAGATGCGCACATCGGGCCAGGACGTGTCCACGCTGGGGCGCTCGCCGCGCTTGGCGCGAAAGCGGTCGGCCACCGCGTCCTTGATCTTGAGCGCGGCAAAGTTCAGGCTGGTCAGCGGGCTGTGCTGCGCGGTGATCTCGATCTTGAAGGTTTGCTTGGGCGTGAACCAGATCTCCCAGGCCACCGCGCTGGCAGCTTGGTACAGGTCGTTTTCGTTGCGGTAGGGCGTCTCAGACAACTGCACCAACACGCGCTGGGTCAGGCGGCTGTGCAGGTTGATGCGCTGGGCATCGCGCCACGATGCGCGGGCCAGCACACCGCCGCGACCGGTCAGCAAATCTTGTCCGGTCAGGCCTGTGATCTGGTGCACCTCGTCGGCCAGAAAGCCCTCAACGCCAGCGGCGCAGGGCATGAAGAGTTGGAGTGAGTTCACGGCAGGAAATTTCTCAAAGTGTTTTGCGCAGATTGGCGGGTGCGATCTTCAGGGCTTCGCGGTATTTGGCCACGGTGCGGCGGGCGCAGTCGATGCCTTGCTCCTTGAGCATTTCCGACAGCTGGTTGTCCGACAGGGGCTTGGCAGGATTTTCGGCGGCCACCAGTTGTTTGATCAAGGCGCGCACCGCGGTGCTGGATGCGGCATTGCCGCTGTCGGTGCCCAGACCCGAGCCAAAAAAGTATTTGAGCTCGAAGGTGCCTTGTGGCGTGGCCATGTATTTGGCCGTCGTCACGCGGCTGATGGTGGACTCGTGCATGCCCAGCTCGTCGGCGATCTCGCGCAGCACCAGCGGGCGCATGGCCAGCTCGCCTTGCACCAGAAAGTTTTTCTGCCGCTCCACGATGGCCGAAGACACACGCAAGATGGTGTCAAAGCGCTGCTGGATGTTTTTGATGAACCAGCGCGCCTCTTGCAGGCGCTGCTGCAGACCAGCGTGCGATTCGCCTTTGCCGCCGCGCAGGGCGTTGGCATAGATGTCATGCACACGCAGCTTGGGCATCACATCGGGGTTGAGCTGGATGCGGAACTTGGGCGCGCCGGTTTTGCGGGTGTTGGTCACGATCACATCGGGCACGATGATGTTTTGCTCGGCCTGCACAAACGGCCGGCCTGGCTTGGGCTCGAGCCGCGCAATCCAAGGGATGGCGGCTTTGATCAGCGCTTCGCTTTCGCCCGTGAGCCCGGCCAGGCGTTTGAAGTCGCGCTTGGCCAGCAGTTCCATGGGTTGGCCGCAGACTTTGAGCGCGGCGTGCATGGTGGCGTTGGCTGGGTCATCTTGCAGCTGGGCCTTGATTTGGATACGCAGGCATTCGCCCAGATCGCGCGCGCCCACGCCCACGGGTTCCAGCGATTGCAACAAGCCCAGCGCCACCGTGAAGCGGTGCACCAGTTCGTCGAGCTGTTCGAAGTCATCGGTGCCCGCCAAACTGGCCGCCAGCTCGGGCAGGGGGTCGGTCAGGTAGCCATCGTCATTGAGCGACTCGATCAAAAAGCGCAAGGCCGCGCGGTCGATCTCGGACAGGCGCAGCGACAAGGCCTGTCGATGCAAAAAATCGGTCAGCGAGCCGACGCTGCGGGCCAGCTCGGTGGCGTCGGCGGTGTCGTCACCGTTGTTTTGGCGGGGCGCGGCATCACCGCCCCATTCGCTGTCGTCCGGGCGCATCTCGACGCTGCCGTCGCCCTCCCAGCTTTCGGCCACATCGGTCACGGCTTCGCCAGTGACTTCGCTCGGGCCATCGTCCTGGCCCGATTCGCTGGCGCTTTCGCTCACGCGATCGCCCAAGCTCACGCGGGTGTCGATCTGGTCCAGGCCAAAGGCTTCCTGGGGGGCTTCTTCTTCGGTGCGCTCCAAGAAAGGGTTTTCGTCGAGCATTTGCTCGACCTCCTGCGTCAATTCCAGTGTGGACAACTGGAGCAGGCGGATCGATTGTTGCAACTGGGGCGTGAGCGCCAGGTGCTGCGACATGCGCAGCGACAGACCAGGTTTCACGCTGCAACTCTCATGTCGGGATTCACTTCAGGGGGCATCACATTCGGAAGTGTTCGCCCAGATAGACGCGCCGCACATCGGCGTTGGCCACGATCTCTTCGGGGGTGCCTTGGGCCAGCACGTGGCCGTCGCTGATGATGAAGGCGTGGTCGCAAATGCCCAGGGTCTCGCGCACGTTGTGGTCGGTGATCAACACGCCAATGCCGCGGTGCTTGAGGAAAGCGATGATGCGCTGGATCTCGATCACCGCAATCGGGTCGATGCCCGCGAAGGGCTCGTCGAGCAAGATGAAACGCGGGTCGGTCGCCAGGGCGCGGGCAATCTCCACGCGGCGGCGTTCGCCGCCCGACAGCGCCACAGCGGGCGAGTCGCGCAGGTGGTCCACGCGCAGGTCGGCCAGCAAGGCGTCCAGGCGTTTTTCCACTTCCTCGTGGCCGAGCGATCGGCCTTGTTCGTCGGTGTGCAGCTCCAAAATGGCGCGCACATTTTCGGCCACCGTGAGCTTGCGAAAGATGGAGGCTTCTTGCGGCAGGTACGACAAGCCCATGCGGGCCCGTTTGTGAATCGGCATGCGGGTCACGTCTTCGCCGTCGATCAGGATCTGGCCGCCATCGGCGCGCACCAGGCCCACGATCATGTAAAACGATGTAGTTTTGCCCGCGCCGTTGGGGCCGAGCAAGCCGACCACTTCGCCTTTGGACACCTGCATCGAGACATCGTGCACCACCTTGCGGCTGCCATAGGCTTTTTTCAGGTGCCGCGCTTGCAGGCGGCTGGTGGGTGTGTCGCTCATGGCTTTTTGCTTTCGACCAAGGCGGGGCTGCTGCGCAGCGCCGGTGTGGTCGTGGGGGCTGAGGCCGAGGCCTCTTTGCGCGGCGTCAGCACAGCGCGCACGCGCTCGCCACGACCCGCTGCCGCCTGACCTTTGGGCTGACCGTCCACGGTCATCACCTCGGTGGTGTTGTTGAACACGATCTTGTCGCCAGTCACTTGGTTGGCCACTTCGGTGCCACGCAAGATGCGGGCTTCAGCGCGCTGGATCAGGGTCACCTGATCGGCTTGCTTGTCGTAGATGGCGATGTCGGCTTCGCCTTCGGTGTACTCGTCCACGCCTTCGCGTTTTTGGCGAAAGAAGATGCGCTCTTTGGGGGCGGCCCAGAATTTGGCGATCTGCTGGCCCTTGCCATCTTCTTGCACTTCCATGCGGTCGGCCCGCATGACCAGCGTGCCTTTGAGGGCCACCACTTTGCCGCTGAACTTGGTCAGCTTTTGGTTTTCATCGTGGCGCATGTTGTCCGCCTCGATGTTCATGGGTTTGTCCTTGTCAGCTTTTTCCGCGTGCGCAGGCGCATTCAGCAGTCCGACCCCCAGGGCGGTGAAGGCGAAGAAGCGGAGAAATGTGTTCAAGGGCATGAATCTTGCTGGTGAAGGCTTTGGATTGTAGGCGCTAAGCGGTCTCTTGACCTGACATGGGGCCTACGGTTGCCCAGAAAAAAGCCCGCCAAGCACTTGCCGTGGCGGGCTTGGGCACCGAGGTGGTGCTCGCCGAGCTTCAGGTGCGGGTGCGGCTTTGCGCGATCAGGGATTCGGCCACCTTGATGGCGCGCTCCATGCTGCCCGCAATTGAACCATCCGTGTAAAAGCGCCCGGCAATGCCAAAGGACGGCACGCCCTCCACTTTGTAATCATTTTGCAGCTGGACAGCGCGCTTGAGCTTGCTGGCCACGCCAAAGGATTTGTAGGTTTCCAGAAACTTGGCCTTGTCCACGCCTTGCTTGGCCACCCAGTCGGCAATAGCCGTTTCGGTGTTGAGGGGTTGTTTTTCCACATGGATGGCGGCAAACACTTTGGCGTGCAAGCTCTCCAGCAAGTTCATGGCTTCCAGGGCGAAGAACAGGCGTTGCTGTGGCACGAAATCCTCGCGGAAGGCCACGGGCACACGGCGCACCACCACATCTTTCGGAGCGGTTTTGATCCATTGCGCGAAGGTGGGCTCAAACGCATTGCAGTGCGGGCAGCTGTACCAAAAGAATTCGATCAACTCGATCTTGCCATTGCCCGCTTCGGTGGCGACGGGACGCTCCAAAGGCAGGTAGTCCTTGCCGGGTTTGAACAGGGCCTGCGCCCAAGCGCTGGATTGGCTCAGCCAGGCAGAGGTGGCCAGCAAGGCAGAAGAGAAAAGACGGCGTTTCATGGCAACTCCCGTGGGTTTTTCAAAAAGTGAGGGCGCTCAGCGCTGGACCCGCACCAAGGTGTTTTCAATGCTGTTGGCTTCGAGTTTGGCACGCACTTTCTCGGCCGCCCCTTTGTCATCGTAAGGCCCCAAGCGTACGCGGTAGACGGTGCGCCCACCTTGATCGCGCTCAGACACTTTGGCATCCAGACCCATCATGGCCAGCTTGGCTTTTTGGGTGTCGGCATCGGCCGTGGTGCGGTAAGCGCCCACCTGAATCACGTAATCAAACGGATCGGTGGTGTTGCTGTTGGTGGCCGGGGTGGACAGGCCAGCCTTGGCTTTGGCCAGGTCGCCCAGCGGGTCAGCCGTGACGGCTGGGCGGGGCTCTGCCTTGGGCGCTTCAGCCGAGGCTTTTTCTGCGGGCTTGTCGGTCGCAGAAGGCGTTGCCGTGGAGGCCGGCGCAGCCGGCACTTCGGCTGGGGCTTTGGGTTGGAAGACCGTGTTCGGGTTCCAGTCCTTGTTTTTTTGATTCTCTGCGCTGTCTTGTTCCGATGACCGGGGCTGGTTTTTATTGGAAAAAGGGGTGGGCACCTTGGTCACATAAATGGCCACCGCCAGAGACAGGCCCAGGCCCAGCACCAGGCCCATGATGAAGCCCAGAAATGTTCCGCCGCGTTGAGAGTTTTTCATCATCGATTACATCTTGGCGGGCGCAGACACGCCCAGAACTTTCAGGCCATTTTGGATGACCTGGGCCGTCGCCGCGATCAATGCCAGACGGGCTTTCTTGATGGCTTCGTCGTCCACCAAAATGCGCTCGGCATCGTAGTAGCTGTGGTACAGCGAGGCCAGGTCGCGCAGGTAGAAGGTCACATCGTGCGGCGCAAAATCGTTGGCGGCCGACGTCAGCATCTCGGGGTATTTGGCCAAGGCCAACATCAGGGCTTGCGCTTGCGGGCTTTGCAAGGCCGACAGGTCGGCGTGCGTCAGGCTGGCCTTGTCGCCACCCCATGCGGCCAGCACCGAGCAGATGCGTGCGTGGGCGTACTGCACGTAGTACACCGGGTTGTCGTTGTTTTGCGCCAGCGCCAAGTCGATGTCAAAGATGTATTCGGTGTCGGGCTTGCGCGAGAGCAAGAAGAAGCGCACCGCGTCCTTGCTGGTCCACTCGATCAGGTCACGCAGCGTGACGTAGCTGCCGGCGCGCTTGGAGATCTTGACCTCTTCACCGCCGCGCATCACGCGCACCATGGTGTGCAGCACGTAGTCGGGGTAGCCCTCGGGGATGCCCACGCCTGCGGCCTGCAGGCC
>JACCDH011322667.1_pt1 | contig 26910 bp, 20 predicted proteins | sample 7442481 | NCBI WGS metagenome assembly JACCDH01 (sample SAMN15323433, study PRJNA562643) | freshwater metagenome | isolation source: river surface water | place: USA:Blue River Watershed | collected 2017-08-15 | reverse complement strand
GCGCGCTCGCTGCCGCGTTCGGCCGCTTTCATGCAGGCCAGCCGGTCGAGGATTTCACGGATTTCGTACAGGTCGCGCGCCTTGTCGGCGCCCAGCGGCGCAATCATTAGCCCACGACCCGGCGCGCTGATCAGGATGCCTTCGTTGCGCAACAGGAGCAGTGCCTGCTGCACCGGCTGGCGCGATACACCCAAGGATTCGGCGACCTCTTCCTGGATCAACCGGGAATCCATTCCGTAGGCGCCCGAGCTGATCCGCGAAAGAATGGCCTCATAAACCTGCTCCACCAGCGTTTGCTGGGGGCGCAGTATCGGCATCATGGTCGCTGGTGATGACATGCTCTTCGGTCCGGGCGGGTTGCCTTCGTCGGATCCAGAATCTTTTGAATTCTGAATTCAGAGTTCGGAATGCAGCAGAGCTTAGATTTGACAATGCAGCCCGTCAACGGCCCGGCGTTCGGAAATCGAAAAGGCGAACTTAGTTATGCAGACACACGGCAAGATTGCATCGCCTCATCTCGCGCCGCATCAAGGTCCAAAATCGCGCAGCGATCCGCGTGAATGAGCGAATCTCGGAGGGACGGCCGGTGCGCCGACCGCAGCCTCATATTGCAGCGCAGCAGACAATCCGACGTAACAGTTGAAAACTTTTCAGGCGGCGATGACCTTGCCGGACCCGCGCTCCTGCGCCATTGACAGCGCATTGTGCGCCGCCTGCAGCAAGCTTTCACCATTGCTGGTGTTCGGGGTCGCGCCCGCAATGCCCATGCTCAGCGTGTAGCGGATCAGGCGGGTCTCGTGGATCAGCGGATCCTTAGCCAGGCTGCTTGTCATGCGCGCGGCCACCTTGTGTGCAATCTCTATCGTCGCTGCCGTCAGCATGACCGCAAACTCGCTCTGACCAATCCGGAATACCCGGTCGTCATCACGCACCGTGCGCACCAACAGTAGCGCGATGTGCTTGACCAGCGCATTGCGGCCACGCTCTCCGACCAGCGCGAATGTCTGGTCGGGCTGGTCGAGGCTGACCTTCATCAGCGTCAGCGGCGCCAGCGATGCGCGCTGGCGCTCGAGCGCGATCGCCAGCGCCTCGAACAACGCAACCTGATTACCCAGCCCGGTCACCTTGTCGACGTGGACGGTCTGTAGTCCGTCTTTGGGCGACACGTCGCGCACGATCCGGTGCCGGTGCTGGTCCAGCGTGTTGATGATGGTGACAATATCGGCGCCCTCGATCTTCGCATCCAGCAAGACCTGGCGCAGGATGCGGATCATGTCTTCATACGCATCAAGGGAGATGCCGAGGTTGTGGTGCGCGACCGCCAGCTGATCGAAGTTGTAGATCTTGGCTGGCTTGCCGAATGCATAGGCCATCATTTCGACCTGATGCTCGGCCATGCTCCGAGAGTCCAGGCCTTCGAAATAGCGTGTGAACATGGGCCGGCTGACCAGGCGCCGGTGCAAATCACGCACTAGGCGCTGGAGTGAGGGAACGCCGCCGTACTTGTCGAACAGCGTTCCCGATGAAGCTGCATTCATTGGGGCAGGATAAATTTTGGTTATATATTTTATTCCGGATTTTAATTGTTTTGCCGGTTTTGTCGCGCTGTAATTTATCAGAATTCATTGCAAGGCTCGCAAGCATTGTTGCGATCGACACGGGGCATCGCGTATGTCAAACGCGGAGACCGTCATTGCGCGCTGCTATGATCGCGTGCATGAGCAAGATCATTTCCTATGATATCGACGTCCTGTTCGGCGACTGCGATCCGGCCGGCATCGTCTTCTTTCCCAACTTCCTGAAGTGGATGGATGCATCGTCGCTGAATTTCTTCATGCAATGCGGATTGCCTCCGTGGCGCGCGTGGACTGAGCCCGCCAACATGATAGGCACGCCGCTGATCGAGATACGCACGCAATTCCACAAGCCTGCGACCTATGGCGAGACGCTGACCGTGCATACCGAGATCACCGAGTTCTCGCGCAAGACCTTCACGCATCGCCATGTCGTCAAACGCGGCGACACCCTGATCTGCGAAGGCACCGAGGTGCGCGCCTTTTGCACCCGCGACCCCGAGACCGGCGTCGTCAAGGCCATACCGCTGCCGGAGGTCGTGCTGGCGAAGTGCCGCTAGCGACGTGGTCCTGCATCGACCCGATCCCAGCACCGGCACCGGCTCTGCTGTAGTCCTCGACTGCCGGGAACGGGCGCCAGAGAGGGCTGCGCTGCGTGGATTTGCCCTGCCCCGCACGCAATCCGCGGAATTTTGATCCTCATCATGTAAATTCGGCAGCAAATTGCCTAGATTCAACCTGAGGGCTCCGGCGTCTTGACGCCTTGGGGCCGCCACAAGGAAGAAGCCATGGCCGCCGATTTGCAGCACCCCGAACCGCAATCCAGACACCAGCCGCGCCAGCACCGTAAAGGCGCGGCTATCGGCACCACCGTCTGCACTGCCGTCGGTGCCCTGCTCGCGCTGGCGGCGGCGCTCACGCTCGGTACAGGTGCCGCAGGCGAAAGCCAGCCAGCGGCCGCGCCCGAGCCGAATGCAGTCTTCATGCAACCGGTCGACGGCCTCGGCGCGCAAGAGCTGGCCACGTTTCGCGCCGGCGAAGCGGTGTTCCGCACCGCGTGGGTTGTCTTCCCCGCGCTGCAGATACCGAACTGGGACGTGGTGCGTCCGCCCTCGATGATTGGCTGGGGGCTGGGGCCGACCTATATCGCCAATGCCTGCATGGCCTGCCATGTGCAAGGTGGCAGCGGCAAGACCAGCGACAAGCCCGGCGCCAGCGTCTTCCAGCAACTGCTGCGCATCTCCATCCCCGGCACCAATCCGCATGGCGGCCCCAACCCGCACCCGGTCTATGGCGACCAGCTGCAGGTGTTCGATGTCATCTCGGCTGACCGCCGGCAGGTGCGCGAAGGCGAGGCCGATGTGCTGGTCGACTGGCTGCCCGAGGTCGTGACGCTTGCCGATGGCAGCCGCGTCGAACTGCGCCGACCGCAGATACGCATCACCGGACTGTCCTTCGGCCCGCTCGGCCCGGACGTGATGACCTCGCTACGTAATACGCCAGCCATCTTCGGTCTCGGCTATCTCGAGTCGGTCAGCGAGGAAGACATCCTCGCGCTGGCCGAAGCACAGAAAGCCCAGGGCCTGAACGGCCGCCCAAACTATGTGCGCGACGACGTCAACGACAAAACCAGCCTGGGTCGCTTCGGCTGGAAGGCCAACCAGCCGGGCGTGCGCCAGCAGGTGGCCGCGGCCTTCCTTGGCGACATGGGCATCACGTCGCCGCTGTACACGAAGCAGAACTGCCCGCCTGCGCAGACCGACTGCCGCGCGATGCCGCCCGGCGACTACAGGCCCGAGCTGCGCGCAGCGGATTTCGATGCGATCAGCTTCTGGGCACAAGCGCTCGACGCACCGGCGCCGCGCCAGCCGGCGCGTGCCGAGTTGCATCGCGGCGCGCAGCTGTTTGCTGCAGCACGCTGCGCGCTGTGCCATGTGCCGGACATGAAGACGTCCCGCAATGCACCCTTCCCCGCGCTGGCCAACAGAAGCTTTCATCCCTACACCGACCTGCTGCTGCATGACATGGGCGAGGCACTGGCCGACGGACGCCCTGACTTTCGCGCCGGCCCGCGCGACTGGCGCACCCCGCCGTTATGGGGCATAGGCTTGCGCCAGCAAGTCAATGGCAGCAGCAACCTGCTGCACGATGGCCGCGCACGCAACGTGACCGAGGCCATCCTCTGGCACGGCGGCGAGGCTCAGGACGCACGCGACCGCTTCGCCGGCTTCAGCCGTGAAGAGCGCGATGCCCTGCTGGCCTTCGTCAACGCCCTCTGAGCCATGCAGAACGAGCCACCGAGCGAGCCACTGAACGAGCCAGCCAAAGCGCCGCAGAACGCGCCCGCGCAGGAACCATCGAGCGGCCCCTGCGAAAACGCATCGACGGCCGACGACAGCATCGTCTTCATCACCCGCGGCCTGCGCAAGTCCTATGCGACCGGCGCCGGCGAAGTGGTCGCCCTGCGCGATGTCGACCTCGACATCCACCGCGGCGAATTCATCGTGCTGCTGGGCCCCTCGGGCAGTGGCAAATCCACGCTGCTCAACATCCTCGGCGGACTCGACCGCCCCAGCGATGGCCTGGCGCGCTTCGGCGATCATGATTTGTCGGAAGCCGACGATGATGCACTCACCGAGTACCGCCGCGACCATGTGGGCTTTGTCTTCCAGTTCTATAACCTGATTCCCAGCCTGACGGTGCGCGAGAACGTCGAACTGGTGACCGACATCGTCGAACATCCGATGCCGGCCGAAGAAGCGCTGGCGCTGGTGGGCCTGGCCGAGCGACTGGACCACTTCCCCTCTCAGCTGTCGGGCGGCGAACAGCAGCGCGTTGCGATCGCGCGGGCCATCGTCAAGCAGCCCGATGTATTGCTGTGCGACGAGCCGACCGGCGCGCTCGACTACCAGACAGGAAAGCGCGTGCTCGAAGTCATCGAGCGCATCAATCGCGAACTCGGTACCACCACCATCGTCATCACGCATAATGCGGCGATCTCGGGGATGGCCGACCGGGTGCTGCACCTCGGTGATGGCCGCATCCAGAACATCGAAACCAATGCGCACAAGCTCTCGCCATCGGAGCTGTCTTGGTAGGCGAGGCGCACCGCTTGCGCCCATGGAGCGGATGGTGCACATGGCGCTGGCTGCGCGGCTTGCGCGTGCTGAAGGCGCTCGACCGCAAGCTGCTGCGCGACCTGCGCGCGCTGTGGAGCCAGGCGCTGACCTTGGCGCTGGTGGTCGGCGCGGCCGTCGCCGGCTTCATCACCACCTACAGTGCGTATGACTCGCTGGACTGGTCGCGCCAGCGCTACTACGAGGCCGCCAACTTTGCCGATGCCTTCGCCGACCTGCGGCGCGCGCCCGACACCATCGCCACGCGCCTGCGCGAGCTGCCGGGCGTGGCGCAGGTCGAGACTTCAATAACGCAGCAGGTGCAGATCGCCATCCCGGGCGTGGACGACCCCATCATCGGGCGACTGAATGGCATCGACTGGCGACGGCTGCCGCAGGTCAATCGCCTTTACCTGCGTTCGGGCCGCATGATCGCCGGCCGCAGCGGGCGTCAACTCGAGGTGCTGGTGTCGGAAGCCTTTGCGATCGCGCGCCAGCTGCGCCCGGGCGACACCGTCAACGCGCTGATGAATGGCAAGCGCGAGTCACTGCTGATCGTCGGCATCGCGCTTACGCCCGACACCATCTTCGCCGGCGCCACCGGCGCGCCCGACCTGAAGGGCTATGGCGTGTTCTGGGTCGACCAGCAGGCACTGGGCAGCGCCTATGACATGCAAGGCGCCTTCAACCACGTGGCCGCGCGCATCGCGCCGCATGCCGACGAAGCGCAGGTGATCGCCGGCCTGGACCGCGTGCTGCGCCCCTGGGGCGGCTTGTCGGCCTATGGGCGTGCGGAACAGATGTCGCACATGATGCTCAATGCCGAAATCCAGGAACAGCGCGTGATGGGCACAGTCCTGCCCGGCATCTTCCTCGCGATTGCGGCCTTCCTGCTCAATGTGGTGCTCGGGCGGCAGATCAGTGTGCAACGCGAGCAGATCGCCGCGCTGAAGGCGCTCGGCTACGACAATGCGGCCATCGCGAGTCATTACCTGAAGTTCGCGTTGCTGGTGGTCGCCATCGGCACGCTTATCGGGCTGCTGGCGGGCAGCTGGCTGGGCTCGAAGATGATGCTGCTGTACGAAACCGCCTTCCGCTTCCCGGCGCTGCTCCACCGCGTGCGGCCCGAGCTGATGCTGCTGGCGATTGCCGTCACCGGCACGGCTGCGCTGCTGGCGACCTGGCAGGCGATCCGCGACACCGTGAAGCTGGCGCCGGCTGAGGCGATGCGCCCGCGTGCCCCGGGCCGCTACCGGACGTCGTTCATCGAAGCACTCGGTGCCGGCCGCTGGCTGTCACCCGGCAGCCGCATGATCCTTCGCAACATGCAGCGGCATGGCTTCCGCACCGCCGTCACCGTGACTGGCATCGCGGCAGCGATCGCGGTGCTGGTCTGCGGCACCTTCTGGGGAGATTCGATCGACCTCCTGCTGGATACGCAGTTTCGGCTGGCGCTGCGCGGGGACGTGACCGTCGGCCTGGTCGAGCCGCGCGCGGCACGTGTGCGGCACGAGTTCGAAGCCTTGCCGCTGGTGAGCGCCGTCGAAGGCACGCGCAGCGTACGGGCGCGCCTCGTGCACGGCAACCATGCATGGCGCGGCTCGCTGCAGGGGCGGCCGGCGGTCGGCGACCTGCGCCGCATCGTCGCAATGGACCGGCGCAGCATGGATCCGCCGGCCGATGCGCTGCTGCTGACCGACCGTCTGGCGAACAAGCTGGGCCTGAAGGTCGGCGACAGCGTGCGCGTCGAGGTCGAGGAAGGCGAACGGCCCGTGCTGATGCTGCCGGTGGCCGGCACCGTCAGCGAGATGATGGGCCTGTCTGCCTACATCGAGCGGCGCAGCCTGAACCGACTGCTGCAGGAAGGCGACGTGGTCAGCGAACTGACGCTGGCCGTCGATCGCGATGGCGAAACCGAACTGCTGCAGCGGCTGCGCACCTTGCCGCTGGTGGCCGGTGCATTCAGCAAGGCGGCGCTGCTGCGCAATGTGCAGTCGATCACGGCCCGCAACATTCGCATCATCAGCGGTGTGCTGACCGTATTCGCTACCATCATCGCCGTTGGCGTGGTCTACAACCAGGCACGCATCGCACTTACCGAGCGCGCCTGGGAGCTGGCCAGCCTGCGCGTGCTGGGCTTCACCCGGCATGAAGTGTCGCGGCTGCTGCTGGGCGAACTGGCGATCGCGATCGTGCTGGCCATCCCGCTGGGCATGGCCGCCGGCTACGGTCTCGCGCATGGCGTTGTGGCGATGATCCGCAATGACGAATTCGTCTTCGCGGTCGTGATACGGGCGCCGACCTATGCGTATGCGGTGATGTGCGTGGTCGTCGCCGGCATCGTCAGCGCGCTGGTGGTGAACCGCAAGATTGCCGCGCTCGACCTGGTTGGCGTGCTGAAGACGCGAGAATGAACACAAGGAGAACCCGGACGACATGAGCCCCGCCCCAACGCCCAAAACCGACGCCCCTCGAGACCCTGCCGAGTCGGGTGAACATGGCGCCCATGCCGGCCATGTCAATCATGACAACCATGGCGCGATGCGCCACCTGCGCCACCCTCAGCGCAAACGCTGGCTGTGGCTGGCCGGCTTGCTGCTGGCCGGCGCCTTGCTGGCCTGGCTGCTGGCGCCGCGCCCGCTGGACGTGGAGCTGGCGCCGTTGCGGGTCGGGCGCTTCGAGCGCAGCGTCGAGGAAGACGGCAAAACCCGGCTGCGCGAACGCTACGTGGTGTCAGCTCCGGTCGCCGGCAAGCTCGGCCGCATCGGCCTGAGCGAAGGCGACATCGTCGAACGCGGCCAGGTGATTGCGCAATTGTGGCCGGCCGAGCCGGCATTGCTTGACGAGCGTCGCCTGCAGGAGCAGCGCGAACAGGTCGCGGCGATGGAAGCCAGCGTGCAGCGCGCCACGGCCTCGGTGGCGCGGGCAGAGGCCGCGCTGTCGCAGGCTGAAACCGACCAGCAACGCAGCGAATCGCTGGCCGCGCGCGGCTTCGTGTCCAACAGCCAGGTGGACACGGCGCGCACGACCACCGAGCTGCGCCGGCGCGAGCTGGAAGTCGCGCAGCAAGACCAGCATGGCGCGCGCCACCAGCTGGAGCAATTGCGGATCGCGCTCAGGCGCAGCAGCCAGCCCGATCCGCTGGCGCGCCAGCCATCGTCAGTGCAGGCGCCGGTGGCCGGCCGCGTGCTGCGCGTGCGACAGGAAAGCGAAGCCGTGGTCGCGGCCGGCACGCCGCTGCTGGAGCTGGGCGACCCGGCGATGATGGAAGTGTTGGTCGACCTGCTGACCGAGGATGCGGCGCAGGTAAAGCCGGGGGCGCCGGCCCGCCTGTCGCACTGGGGCGGCGATGCCGCGCTGGAAGCCCGGGTGAGGCTGGTCGAACCCTCGGCCTTCACCAAGGTGTCAGCGCTGGGCGTGGAAGAACAGCGCGTGCATGTGCTGCTGGACATCGTGTCGCCGCCCGAGCAATGGCGAACGCTCGGCGACCAGTTTCGGGTGGATGTGCAGATTCCGCTGCAAGCCGAGGCGCAGGCCTTGCTGGTGCCGGTCAGCGCCGTCTTCCCGGTCGGCAGCCGCTCGGCCATGTTCATCGCTGACGGCGGCCGCGCGCGGCAGGTGGAAGTCGAGCTCGTTGCCCGCAATGCCAGCGACGCATGGATACGCACGTCCACCCTGCGTCCCGGCACCTCGGTGGTCGCCTATCCGCCGGCCAGCCTCAAGGACGGGCAGCGCATCCGGGCGCTGAAACGCTGAACCACGCCCCGGCCATGCCCGCTCCGCATGTCGCAGGCCGCAAACGCCTGCAAGTGCGCGGCCTTGCCGGACTGCGCTCAAGCTTTTCCGGCACGTACCGATATTCACGATGTGAGAGTGCAGGTACGCCCATGATTATCGAGCGCATAGATCTGGACAAGATCAAATATCAGAATGGCATCGTGGCCTTGAGTTCGCTTGAGGTTGGCGAGAGCATTTTCTGTTCGGAATTCGCGAAGGCCCAGAGCCTGCGCGCGCTCTCCTATTACTACATCAAGTCCCGCAACCTGGACTGGAAGTTCGTGTTCCGCAAGATGGATCGGGGCTGGCGGCTGATCCGCGTGCTCTGATCCTGCCCGAGTCCGCCAGGCCCCGTGCCGGCGCACGTTACCTGCCCACCGAGCAGCGATGCACTGCCCGCCCCTTCCTTCCGTCCGTCAATCAAACTGCTTCAGCAGGTAAGCCACCATCTCCTTGGTGATCGTTGCCGCCTGCGCCACCATCGCCGTCGAGCCATTGACGCGAATCTGCGCCGATGTCAGGTTCGCCGTCTCTTCGGCCAGGTCCGCATTCATGATGTTGTCATAAGCGCCACTGGTGGTCGTGTACACGCTGTCGAGGTAGGTGGACTGGAAATCGAGACGGTTTTGCTGCGCTCCGACCAGCGACTGGTATTTGCCTATCATGTCGATCGCATCGTCGATCACATCCAGCGCATTGTTGGCGCCGGTCTGCGTCGACACATCGACCGCCGACAGTTTCACGTCTTCTGCCGTGGCACCGTAAGTACCGGCACGGAAGCCGAGGTTGGACAGTGTGGTCGCACCATTGCTGCCCGCCGCCACCGTGAACACCGCATCCGAGCTCAGCTTGACGGTACCGATGAACGTCATCGCCGCCGCCGTGGTGGCCGCTGCCGTGGGCGCGTTACTGCTCAGATCCGTGCCGCCCAAGCCGATCAGTGCGCCAGACACGGCCCCGCTGCTGTCCGATATGCCAATCGCGATATTGCGACCATCGCTGGCTGTCAGGGTCAGGCCGCTGCCATTGTTGGTCGCCGTGACCCCGGTCTGGCCCTGGTAGGGATTGAGCGCGGTGACGATCTCGTCGAGCGTCGTGCTGCTGCTGAAATTGACCGCAATGGTGGTGCCGTTCAGGAAAATCGACGTCACCGTGCCCGCCGAGAAGCTCGAACCGGTCAGCGTATTGGCATTGGCCGCCGCCGTCACATTGGTCAGCGACGATTGCCGGTTGATGGCCGCGGCCATCGCAATCGCGCTCGATGCGCGGGTCGACGAGGTGGTTGTCACCGGTGATGCCGTGTCGTCGGTGGCGTACGCATCGCCGATCGCATAGCCATTGATCAGCATATCGCCGCTGGCCAGCGTAGTGGGCGCGGCGACCGAGCCGGCTCGCGTGGTGCTGGCCAGCTGCGCGACATCGGCTGAATAGGTGCCTGCGCCCAGACCGGCATTGGCAATGCTCTTGCCGACCACGCTTCCCAGAGTCAGCGAGCTACCGGAAAGGCTGCGCAAGGTATAGCTGCCCGAGTAGGTGCCGGCTGCGCCCAGCCCGGTCTCGGCAGCCGTAAATGTTCCGTTGTACGCGATCGTGATGTTGCGACCATCGTCTGCGGTCAGGAGCACGCCGCGTGTGCTGTCGCCGCTGTCGGTCGCCGTTATCCCCGTCACTCCCTTGTTCAGGTTGATCGCCGCGACCACGGCCGCGCGATTGGTCGAGATCGAATTCGACGCGCTCAGGGTCAGCGAGATGTCGGTGCCGTTGAGCGTGATGGTCGAGGTGCCGCCGGCCGCGGCCGTCATCGAGGAGCCGGACACGTTGGTCGTGCCGACGGTGGCCGCGACATTGGTGGTCGAGGTCAAGCGGTTGATCGCGGCCACCTTCGCTATCGCGCTGCCATCCTTTGACGAACTCGACAGGGTGTCATCGCTCGTGCGCGTCGCACCGACAGAGACGCCGCCTATGGTCAGGTCGCCGGCCGACATCGCCGTCAGCGCGCCCGTGCCCGCAACGAAGCTGCCGGCCGCCGACACGGTCAGCGCGTCGCCGGTGCCGAGCGCCGAGCTCAGCGTCGAAAACAGCTTCAGTGTCGTGGTATCGCCGGACCCTGTTCCGCTTTGCACCGTGATGGACGATGAAGTCCCATCCAGTATCGAACTGCCGTTCCAGGTGGTGGCCGCCGACAGTGCGTCGATCTGGCTGATGTAAGACACCATCGCCAGCTGGTTGCCGGCGCGGTCCGCTGACGATGCCGTGCCGCTGGCAGACGCGGTGGCGAGCGTACGCATGCTCTGCAGTGTATCGCTGATGCTGGTCAGCGCGCTGTCGACGCGCTGCTGCACGGCGATACCGGCATTGACGTTGTCGACCGCCTTCACCATCGAGCCCAGTTGCGCCTTCAGCCGGTTGGCCATGCCCAGCCCGCCCGGGTCGTCACCCGCATGGTTGATCCTCAGCGTGGTGCTGATGCGCTCGGTCGCCTTGGCGACGTCGGTGTTGGCGCTCCTGAGCGCCGCGATCGATGCATAGGGGCTGGCGCTGCTGCCGATGAGCATGGCGGTCTCCGTTATTGCCGATGTGACGAAGGCTAACGCAGCAAAACAGCAGCTCCGAAAACTTTAGCGCGTTTTACACTTTTTTCTCTTCTTTGCAGTGTTTACAGTTGTTACGGCTAAAGTTTTCGTTTCGCCTGCAGCGCCATGCGAAAAACCGGTCCCGCTGCACGCGCCGGCATTTACGATTAGCATGCCCGTACAACAGAAAAAAATCGCAATACGGGTTGTCAATCATGCAGGTGCGCAGCGCGCACCGGGAGTTGTTCATGGCTCAGACACCCGTCTGGCGGCCGGCCTCGTACCTCATTCAAGGTCGGGCTTGCCGCTTCCGTTTCCTGGCCTCGCTGCAGGCCGTACTTTTGGCCGCATTGGTGGCTGCCATGGTGGCGCCCATTTCCGCCCACGCCTTTACGCTCTCTGACGGCAATGAAGTGCAGTGCCAGTTCAAGCGCGACGACATGGCCGCCACCGCGACCGAGCGCTGGGTGGATTACAAGACCGCGTCCGAGCGCGACCCCGAGTTGGGCAAGGCGGTGGCCGTAGTGCGCTTCGACCCGCAGGGCTGGCCGACCATCCTGATCGACGCCGTCGCCTACAAGCAGAGCAAGGCCGTAATGGCCGCAATGTGGGACTTCATCTACTTCCATGAATGCGCGCATGCGAAGGACCAGCGCCTGTCCGAGATCGGCGCGAACTGTGCGGCGTATATCGAGATGCAGAATCGCGGGCTGATGAATGCGGTCCGTTTCAAGGACATCGAGGCAGCGCACCTGCGCATCATGAACCTGCCGGAGCAGTACGGCGGCAATGGCATAGAGTTCTGGCGGATGACGCTCGATTGCGTGGAGCGGGAGCGCGGCCGGCCTGATCCGGGGTCGTCGATGAACAGCGTACAAAGCGCGCGCTGACATGGCCCGGCTCCGGCAGCCACTCTTCACTGCAATAGCGCGGCCAGCCATTGCGCCGCCATCGTCCGCTACACGTCGAAGCATTGCCGGAGCGCTTGACTTTTACTGTATATCCATACAGTATTGATTCCAGCAAGGCCGCCCATCCCGGGCTGCCCGTTCCGATCAGGAGTCCACCCCATGAGCACAGCACTTGCCTATGATGACAGCCCCGACGTCCCGACCCCCGCGCGCACCCGCTCGGATGTGCAAAGCCTGTGGCGCAAGCGCGGCTGGCGGCCGCCTTCGGAATACCGTCAGGATTTCGAACTGAGCTGCCGACCGGCGATTCTCTCCGGCTTGATCCGGCTGGAACTGGCGGCCTGCCGATCCGGCAACGCCTGAATTCCAGGGCTTTGCTGGGTAGCGGCGTAGTGCAACCAAGCGGCTGGGATGTTTCGAGGTAGAATTCTCTGAACAATACTTGTTCTCATCCCGGCCAGCGTGAAGCCCCTGAATCCCCTGCTGCTGCGGCAGCTCGCCACCGGCGAAAGTGCCACCATCCTCAGTGTGGACGTCGACCACGAGCTGCAAAAACGGCTGATGGCCCTGGGCATGCGGGTTGGTAAAGCGGTCAAGGTTATCCGTCGTGCCGCCTTCGGTGGCCCCATGCATGTACGCATCGGCACTACCGAGATCATCCTTCGCACCGCCGAGGCCGCGCTGATCAGCGTCACGCCCAACACTGTCACACCCTGAGACCAGCGCCATGAAACAAGTGGCACTGCTCGGCATGCCTAACGCCGGCAAATCGACCCTGTTCAACCGGCTGACCGGCGCCCATGCCCGCGTAGGCAACTGGCCAGGCATCACGGTCGAGCTATTGACCGCCAAACTGCTGATTGGCGGGGACATGGTGCAACTGGTCGACCTGCCCGGCATCTATGACCTGCACGGCTACTCGGAAGACGAAAAAGTTGTCACCACTTTCCTCCAGGAGCAGCCCACCGACCTGATGGTCGTCGTGCTCAATGCCTGCCAGCTCGACCGGCAGATGCTGTTGCTCGGCCAGCTGATCGCCTTGGGCCGGCCGCTGCTGGCGGTGCTGAACATGGCCGACGAGGCGCGCGCGCTGGGCATTTCGGTCGACGTCAAAGGACTCGCCGCGTCGCTCGGCATCCCGGTCTGCCTGCTGTCGGCCAAGCATGGCCAGGGAATGGAAGCATTGCACGTGCAGTTGCGCAAATCACTGGCAAGCGCCGGGGTGCCCGTCGTGGCGGCGCATGCGCCGGCTGCCGTGGCGACGACCGATTTGACCGACACCACGACCGACCTCTCGTCAGACAGTGCTTTGGACAGCTCACCCGCCCCAGCCACGCCGCTGCCCGACATCGAGGCGGCATTCCAGCGGCATGTCGACATGCCGCTGCAAACGAGCCACCGGCTGACGGAGCGACTGGACAAAGTGCTGCTCCATCCGTGGCTGGGGCTGCCGATTTTCTTTGGCGTGATGCTGCTGCTGTTCGAAGGCGTGTTCGCGATCGGCAAGCCGCTGCAGGACGGCATGTCCTGGTTGTTCACGACGCTGCGCGAAGGCGCGCTTGAACCGGCGCTGGCCAACGCACCGCCGCTGGTGCATGGCTTCCTGCTCGATGGCATTTATGCGGGGTTGGCGACGGTGGCCAGTTTCGTGCCGCTGATCGTGCTGTTCTTCCTCTTCATGAGCATCGTGGAAGACACCGGTTACTTGTCCCGCGCAGCTTTCCTGATGGATGCGCTGATGGCGCGCTTCGGCCTCGACGGCCGCAGTTTCGTGATGCTGCTGATGGGCTTCGGCTGCAATGTGCCGGCACTGATGGGCACGCGCGTGATCCGCTCGCGCGGGCTGCGCTGGCTGACGATGCTGGTGATTCCATTCTCGCTGTGTTCGGCGCGGCTGCAGGTATTCGTCTTTTTCACTGCGGCGCTGTTCAGCGCCGAGCAGGCGCCGCTGGTGCTGTTCTCGCTGTACCTGGCCAGCATCGTGATGGCAATGGGCACGGCGCTGCTGTTCCGCCGCCGCTACGTGAACCGCGACCCCTTCGTGCTGGAAATGCCGCCGTTCCGCTTCCCGACCACGCGCCAGATCGTGCTGCGTGGCTGGCAGGAAGTGCGTCATTTCCTGAACCGCGCGACCCGTTTCATCGTGCTCGGCGTAGTGCTGGTCTGGCTGCTGACCAACCTGCCGCCGGGCGTCGCCACCGGCAGCGCAGACAGCGTGGCCGGCATCCTCGGCAGCTGGCTGGAGCCGGTGCTCAGGCCACTGGGCATCGACCCGAAGCTGACGATTGCGCTGCTGTTCGGTTTCGTTGCAAAAGAGATCGTGATCGGTTCGCTGGCCGTCATTTACGGCAGCGATGGCGACCAGCTGGTGCAGCTGGTGTCACAGCAAGTGGGCTGGATCGAGGCCTACAGCTTCATGCTGTTTACGCTGATTTACACGCCCTGCCTGTCGACGATCGCTACCATCCGCAATGAATCGCGCAGCGCCGCGTTCACTGCACTGGCCGTGGTGTGGCCGCTGTCGCTCGCCTGGGTGACCAGCTACGTGTTTTACCAGACGGCCATTCATTTCCTGCGCTGAGCGTTATGCCATCGGCTGCGACGGCGCGCCGCGCTCCGGATTTTGCGCCGGATCCCATTCGACCCACAGGTGCTCGGGGCCGCGGAAAGAAATGTTCGGCAGGTAGCTGAAACTCTGCTCGCTCAGTTTCATGTGCGGCAGGCGGCGCACCAGCTCTTCGAGGAAGACCTGCATTTCCATCCGCGCCAGGTTCTTGCCCATGCACTGGTGACGGCCGAAACCGAATGACAGGTGGTCGCGTGCATTGTCACGTCGCAGGTCGAGCATGTCGGCTTCGATGAAATGTCCTTCATCGTGATTCGCCGAGGTCATGACCATCAGGATTTTCGCGCCTTTGGGCAGCGCAACGCCGCCAATGGTCACGTCGCGCAACGCGACCCGGCGCCACGCAATGATCGATCCCGACAGCCGCAGGCATTCGTCGACCGCATTCGTTATCAGCGCCGGATCCTCGACCAGTTCGCGCCAGGCAGTCGGATGTTCCAGCAACAGCTTCAATGCATTGGCCGTCGCATTAGCCGTGGTTTCATGCGCGGCGACGATACCGGCCATCATCATCGAATGCAGGTAAGAGTCGGTGATGATGTCCGGATGCTCGGCCTGCAGGCGGATGCCGAACTTCATCCAGCCCGGCCCAGAAGGATCGCGACGCATCTTGTCGAGGATGCGTCCGGACAGTTGCCAGAAATTGCCCACCGCATGCGCGACCCGCAATTGCTCGGCCTCGTCCGGCCGGCCCCAGGTGTTGACGGTGTGCGCAATCGAATACTGCCGCAGCAGCGGCATGTCGTCTTCGTCGACGCCAAGGAAATGCAGCGCGATCGTCAGCGGCACTTCCCACAGCATCTGGTCGACCAGGTCGGCTTTGCCGTCATCGATGAAGCGGTCGATGAATTCGCGCGCCAGTTGGCGCGCCATGGGCTCATGCTCGCGCACTGCGGCCGGACTGAAAGGCTCGATCAGCAAGCGCCGGCGCGCCAGGTGCATGGGCTGGTCTTCGTTGACCAGCGTGCGCGCCATGCCATAGTCATAGCTCTTCAGGACCTGCAGAACGGCCTCGGTCGGCGGCGTGATTTTCTCGAGCGCGTTCGACGGACTGAAACTGTCATGGTCGCGGAACACGGCGCGGATGTCGTCATAGCGGGTAACGACCCAGTAGCCCAGGGCCGGGCTGAAGAACACCGGCTCCTGCTCGCGCGACCAGCGCAGGTAGCCAGGCGGATCTTGCAGATAGCCTTCCCCGAAAGGGTCGAATGCGGTGGCACCGGCGCTCAGTGGGCAGCCAGCGCCGAGCATGCCGGAAATGCCGGAAATGCCGGCATTTCCGGCAGCATTACCGGTAGCACCAGCGGCAGCGGCGAACGCTGCATGATCGACCGGACAGCGGGCAGGATCTGGATGCGACATCTCAGTAATTGAGCAGCAGGTCCTTCGCGGCGACCACCATGCCCGGCTTCACGTGAACGTCCTTCACCACGCCATCGACCTCGGCGCGGATCATGGTCTCCATCTTCATCGCCTCGATCGACACCAGCGGGTCGCCCTTGGCCACCTTCTGGCCCGGCTTGACTGCGACCGTCACCACCATGCCCGGCATCGGCGCGCCGACGTGGGCCGTATTGCCTTCCTGCGCCTTGGGATGCGAGACGGTCGACACCACACCCGCATGCTGCACGCGCACCATGCGCGGCTGGCCGTTGAGCTCGAAGAAGAGCTTGCTCTGGCCTTCGTCCTCGACTTCGGTGCGGCCCAGCAGGCGGATCACCAGCGTCTTGCCCTGGTCGATGCTGACCGAGATCTCCTGGCCTTCCTTCAGGCCCTCGAAGAAAACATCGGTCGGCAGCACCGACACGTCACCATGGCTGCGGCGATGCTGCGCATATTCGGTGAAGACTTTCGGGTACATCAGGTAGGACGCGAGGTCCTGGTCGCTGAGCTTGCGTTCGACCGCCTTCTCGGCCGTAGCGCGCGCCAGTTCAAGGTCGACCGGCGGCACGTTGGCGCCGTAACGGCCTTCCATCGGCTTACCGCCCTTGAGCACTTTCTTCTCCAGCGCCTTCGGGAAACCATCCGGCGGGAAGCCAAGCTCGCCCTTGAACAGCGAGATCACCGACTCGGGGAAAGCGACTTCCTTGTGCGGATCCGCCACCTCGGCCGGGGTCAGGTCATTGGCCACCATGAACAGCGCCATGTCACCCACTACTTTCGAGGTGGGCGTGACCTTCACGATATCGCCGAACAGCTGGTTGACGTCCGCATAGGCTTGCGACACTTCATTCCAGCGGTGCTCGATGCCCATTGCGCGGGCCTGCTCACGCAGGTTGGTGTACTGGCCGCCCGGCATTTCATGGCGATAGACGTCCGAGGTACCGGAACGGATGTCGGCTTCGAACGCCTTGTAGAAATGACGCACGCCTTCCCAGTACTGCGAGATGGCAAACATCGCGTCCTTGTCCAGCCCCGGATCTTTGTCGCTGTGCGCCAGTGCGGCGGCGATGGAACCCAAGTTGGGTTGCGAGGTCAGCCCGCTCATTGCGTCCATCGCGCCATCGACCGCATCGCAGCCGGCTTCGATCGCCGCAAGCACGCTGGCCGCCGCTATGCCACTGGTATCGTGCGTGTGGAAGTGGATGGGCAGGCCCACTTCTTCCTTGAGTGCCTTGACCAGTGCGCGCGCCGCCGCCGGCTTGCAGACACCGGCCATGTCCTTGATGCCGATGATGTTGACGCCGGCCTTCTCCAGCGCCTTGGCCATCTTCACGTAGTACTGCAGGCTGTACTTGCTGCGCTTGGGATCGAACGGGTCGCCGGTGTAGCAGATTGCGCCCTCGGCCAGCATGCCGGATTCGCGCACCGCGTCGATGGCGACGCGCATGTTCTCAACCCAGTTCAGCGAATCGAAGACGCGGAACAGGTCGACGCCGCCTTCGGCCGCCTGCTTGACGAAGTAGCGCACCACATTGTCCGCATAGTTGGTGTAACCCACGGCGTTCGATGCGCGCAGCAGCATCTGGAACAGCACGTTGGGCACGGCCTGGCGCAGCAGCGCGAGACGCTCCCACGGGTCCTCCTTCAGGAAGCGCATCGATACATCAAAGGTCGCCCCGCCCCAGCATTCCATCGAGAACAGTTGCGGCAGCAGGCGCGCATAGTAAGGCGCGATCGCCGTCATGTCGGCGGTGCGCATGCGGGTCGCGAACAGCGACTGGTGCGCATCGCGCATCGTGGTGTCGGTCAGCAGCACCTGCTTCTGGTCCAGCATCCACTGCGAGAATTTTTCTGCGCCGAGTTCTTTGAACTTGTCGCGCGAACCTGCTGGTACCGGCATACCGCGCCCGACCTTGGGTAGCGGCGGATGCGGCAGGATGATGTCCGAGCCCTTGCGGCCTTTCATCTCCGGATTGCCGTTCACGACCACGTCGCCGATGAAGCGCAGCAAACGCGTCGCGCGGTCGGCGCGCTTGGCGAACTTGAACAGCTCGGGCGTCGTGTCGATGAAGCGCGTCGTGCATTCGCCGGACAGGAACAGCGGATGGTTGATCACGTTCTCGAGGAACTGCAGATTGGTCGACACGCCGCGAATGCGGAACTCGCGCAGCGCGCGGTCCATGCGCGACGCCGCTTCATTCGCCGTTGGCGCCCAGGCAGTGACCTTCACCAGCAGCGAGTCGTAATACGGCGTGATTACGGCGCCCGAATAGGCCGTGCCGCCGTCGAGGCGAATGCCGAAGCCGGACGCGCTGCGGTAAGCCGTCAGGCGGCCATAGTCCGGTGTGAAATTGTTCTCGGGGTCTTCGGTGGTCACGCGGCATTGCAGCGCGTGGCCATTGAGCTTCACCTCATCCTGCGCAGGAATGTAGGCAGCCAGCCCGGCGCCATCGGCGTCCTTGCTGTGTTCGCCGATCTTCAGGCCTTCGGTCACACGGATCTGCGCCTTCACGATATCCACGCCGGTGACCTGCTCGGTGACCGTGTGTTCGACCTGGATACGCGGATTGACTTCGATGAAGTAAAACTTGCCGGTATCGGCATCCATCAGGAATTCGACAGTGCCCGCATGCGTGTAATTGACGGCGCGGCCAAGCTTCAACGCCGATTCGCACAACGCGGCACGGGTGGCGTCGTCGAGGTATGGCGCGGGCGCACGCTCGACCACTTTCTGGTTGCGGCGCTGAACCGAGCAATCGCGCTCGAACAAGTGGATCAGCGAGCCATGGGTATCGCCCAGGATCTGCACTTCCACATGGCGCGCACGGCGCACCAGCTTCTCGAGGTACATCTCGTCATTGCCGAAGGCCGCTGCGGCTTCGCGGCGCGCGACTTCGAGCTGGCCTGGCAGTTCAGCTTCGGATTCGATCACGCGCATACCGCGCCCGCCACCGCCCCAGCTGGCCTTGAGCATCAGCGGGTAGCCGATCTCGGCCGCCATGGCCTTGGCCTTGGCTATGTCGTGCGGCAGCGCTGCGGTCGCCGGCACCACCGGCACGCCAGCGGCAATCGCGGCATTGCGCGCTGCCACCTTGTTGCCCAGCGTGCGCATCACATCGGGGCGCGGACCAATGAACAAGATCCCGTTCCTCGCGCAGGCCTCGGCAAAGTCCGGGTTCTCGGACAGGAAGCCATAGCCCGGATGGATCGCATCCACCCCTGCCTCTTTGGCGATGCGAATGATGTCGTCGATATCGAGATAAGCTGCAATGGGCTTCTTGCCCTCGCCGACCAGATAACTTTCGTCGGCCTTGAACCGGTGCAGCGCGAAGCGGTCTTCCGCTGCATAGATGGAAACAGTGCGGATACCCAGTTCGGTAGCAGCGCGCATGACACGGATCGCGATTTCAGATCGGTTCGCGACGAGCAGTTTTTGAATACGCATGAGTCAGTGAAGGTCCGGGGGGGATAGTGACCAGCTTGGCCCGCCTGGGCGCTGCCAGTTCTGAACATGGAAAAAACACAAGCAATCGTATACTAGCAAGCAACATGCCTCGGCACGACATTCCTGAGTGTTGCGCGCTGTTTTAGTGTGGTGAACACTGCGATTTCAGCACGATCGTTCGTACAGTTGGGGCTGCAGTGCTGCCGTCGCCATGGGTGCTGCCCGTGCGCGTTCGGGCACGCCGCGACAAGACAAGCACAAAGACGCACACGAAAAGCGGCATACGCAGGGCCGCACCTACAAGACGCTTACGAGACAGATAGACAGGCTGACAGATTCACCGACAGACCATGAGTACATCCGCCGCCCTGAAGCAACCCCGCCTGTCCACGCTGGACCTGGTCGCCAACCGAGAAGGCATGAGCGTCGCCGACAGCATCGCCATTGCACTGCGCACGGCGCAGCATGCGGAAGCGCTGGGCTTCGTTCGCTACTGGCTGGCCGAGCATCACAACATGGTGGGCGTAGCCAGCTCGGCAACGGCGGTGCTGGTGGGGCATATCGCCGGTGGCACGTCGCGCATACGCGTGGGTTCGGGTGGCATCATGCTGCCCAACCATGCGCCGCTGGTGGTGGCCGAAGCCTTCGGCACGCTGGCCGAGATGTACCCGGGCCGAATCGACCTGGGCCTCGGTCGTGCACCCGGCACCGACGGCCTGACCCTGCGCGCACTGCGCCGCGATCGGGTCGAGACCGAAGACGATTTTCCGCGTGACGTCGAAGAGCTGCAGCACTACCTCGCGCCTGCGCAGCCGGGACAGCGGGTGGTCGCAATGCCCGGCGCTGGCACCAATGTGCCGATCTGGCTGCTCGGCTCCAGCCTGTTTGCCGCGCGGCTGGCTGCTGCGCGTGGCCTGCCCTATGCCTTCGCCTCGCACTTCGCGCCACGCCTGCTGCTGCAGGCAGTCGCCACCTATCGCAATGAATTCCGTCCGTCGGCCACGCTGAAAGAGCCTTACGTCGCCATCGGCGTGCCGGTGATTGCCGCGCCCGATGATGACGAAGCCGAATTCCTGGCCAGCAGCATGCAACAGCGCGTACTCGGCATCCTCACCAACAACCGCACGCGCTTGCAGCCGCCCGTCGCCGGCTTCATGGACAGCCTCGATGAGCGCGCGCAGGACGGCATCAATGACTTCCTGGCCGCTGCCGTGATCGGCGGGCCGGACACGGTACGCGCCGGCTTCGAACGGCTGGCCGAGCTGACGGCCGCCGATGAATTCGTACTCGTGTCGGACGTGTACGATCCCGAGTTACGGCTGCGTTCGCTCAGCATCGCCAGCGAAGCGAACCGCGCGATGTTCTCCGAAAATTCGCCCTCCTTGCAGCAAGTCCAAACGGCAGCTGCCGCAAGCTGAGCACACGCAAGCCGCTGCGCTGGCACAGGCGCAGCATCACGGGCAGATGACTTCGCCCCGAGGTCATGGACTGTTCGCCGACGAGGAATCTGCCCGTGAAAACTCCTTGCATCACCATCCTGCTTCGCTGCGCGCAGCAAATCGCATTGCCGCTCGCGCTGCTGGTCGCTGTCCTGCCCCCTTCCCCCGCCTTTGCGCAAGCAACGGAAAAGCGCGACAGCCCGCGTGGCCCGCAAGCGAACGCCGGCAAGAACGTGCAAGACGCCGTCGCCGTCGTCAAGCGCATGGAAGCCGACAACACGATGCGGCAGGTGCTGGCCGAGGCCAAAGGCGTGTTCATCGTTCCCACCTACGGCCGTGCTGCCTTCGGCATTGGCGGCCAGGGCGGCTCGGGCGTGCTGCTGGTAAAGAAGACTGATGGCACATGGAGCGATCCGGCTTTTTTCAATATCGGCGGTATCAGCATCGGTGCGCAGGCGGGTGCCGAAGGTGGACCGATTGCCTTCGCGCTGTTGAATGACAAGGCGGTGCAGCGCTTCTCGGACAAGAACAACTTCTCGCTGAGCGCCGATGCCGGCATCACCATCATCAACTGGGCCAAGCTGGCGCAGGGTTCGACCGGCGGCGGCGATGTGGTGGCATGGTCCGGCGCCAAGGGCTTGTTTGGGAATGTCGCGACACTGGGCGCGAACGACATACGCTTCAACCAGCGGCTGACCGAGGCATACTATGGCAAGCCAACGACGACAGCAGAGATCATCGGCGGCAAGGCGAAAAACCCGGACTCGGATGCGTTGAAGCAGGCGCTGTCCTCGGCGTCTTCGGGGAGTGCAACGGGTAAGTCGAGCGGCGGCACGCAATCGCCGCCGCCGATTGAGGAAAAGCCGGTCAAACCTTAGATTCGCTTGCCGAGCTTGCCGAGCTTGCCGGCGCACACTCGGCTGCGTGAATGTCTTTACTGCTCTTCAATCCGGACGACATCATCCGGCTCGAATTCATCCTCGGTCATGCCGTCGCCGATACCCGTCACCATGACAGCGGTGTCTTCCGATTTCTTGATGAAGTATTCCGCGCTGATCAGGTCATAGAATTTCTGACCGATGTCGACGTCACTGAAATGCACGCGGCGCTGCTTCACTTGGGTATTCATATCGTATTTCTTTCAATTCGGATCTGCGATGTCGAGACATCTGAACATAAAACCAAATCCCGCAAGCCTGGCGGCTGTCGTGAATTTTGCCAACATTTTTGTCGGCGTGGAATTGTAGACTTATCCGAACAGAGACAAGAAAAAAAAGACAGCATTCAGCAAACCGGGCGGCAAAAGCCGGGCACGCCAACACTGGTCTTGGTGAGCGGTCGGTAGAGGCAGTGGTCGCTGCCGCCAGGGCGGCACCGATTCAGCGGAAATTGCGACGTTTGGCTGGCGCAGTCCAACCATCAGTGCGTGGCTTCAGATGCCGGAACATGATTCGGCCTTTGTTGAGGTCGTAGGGCGACAACTCCAGCGTGACAGCATCTCCTGCGAGGATGCGGATGTTGTGCTTGCGCATTTTCCCGCCGGAGTAAGCCACCAGCGAATGTCCATTCTCCAGGGTTACCCGAAAACGAGAATCCGGAAGAACTTCATCGACGGTCCCGTGCATTTCCAATAGCTCTTCTTTTGCCATGATGTTTCCTTGCAGAGTGAATGACGAAAATGACCTGGCGAATCTAGATCATGCGTTGGCGTAGCCAGATATGCGCCTCGCCAACCGCATATTCCACAGCATCTTCGTGCGAAGAAAATTGTGGGGTGAAACGAAAAACGCGATCATGTGTGCCATTGCGGATGGACACCAGGGCTGTGTATTGACCCGCATCGTTGACCCGAGTCATGGGCGATATATGAAATTTGCCTGCTGAAAAATTTTGATTGGATAGTGAGTTCATTTGTTTGGAGACGCAGTCATGCGCTCCAGTTATGTAAAAGTAATTCGGATCGCGTGCAGTATTCACACGAACAATCTCGTCAGAATTGCGGATGCAATAAAGACAATGGTGATCAAGCTCGCCTTGATCGGAGTGGTTTGACGAGCAATGCGCCGCGGAGGTCAGCGCGAGAGCGCAGTGGGCGGGGTTGGCCGGCTGGGGAGCCGTGTCAGACAACGGTTGCCGGAATGATGGGCTTTTTGCGGCAACGACCGCATCATACACAGGTTTACAGAAAGGGCGCAAAAGGCCTGTAGTTGTGAACTGCCCGCCAAGAGTCGTCCGACTCTCGGGCGGAGCAGTTCAATGTGGCGATGCTTTCGGCATGGATACCGTCAGGCTTGCTGACGGGCCGGCGCGATATGGTTGCGGACCAGTACCAATCCGATAACGGTGACCACCATTGTCCCGCCCAGCAGGTTCAGGTAAGCAGCTGCGCCGCCCGCGGTGATCATCGCTGCACCCACGAAGGAGCTCAGGATCGCTCCGCAGCGTCCGAACGCCAGCGCGCCGGCGGTGCCGGTGGCCCGAATCGTGGTTGGGTACATGTGCGACGACAGCGCATACAGCGCGCACTGCAGCGACGTAATGAATAGTCCGTGTACGCCGAGGCCGAGCAGGAAGGTCTGTGTGTCGGTCGTCACATTGACCGCGCGCAGACCGAAAGCGGTGGCCGCCGACATTGCCGCCCAGAGGATCATGGGCCAGCGCGAGCCAAACTTCGTCATCGCCATGCCGCACAACACCGCACCGATTACGCCGCCAAAGTTGTAGGCTGTCAGGCCCATGCCGGCCAGCGCCGGCGACACGCCTTCGGTCGTGAGCATCGTCGGCAGCCAGCTGAAGGCGCTGTAGATCGACAGCAGCGTCATGAAGAAGCAGAGCCACAGCAGCAGCGTATCGCGCGCGCGGCCGTCCTTGAACAATTCCACCAAGCTGCCGCGCTTGGCATCGATCACCCCATCGGTGAATGCCTGGACATGGGTGACGTCATGCGCCAATTTGACCATCAAACTGCGCAGCTCTTCCCAGCGCTGCTGGTGGCGCGCCAGGTATTTCGGCGATTCACGCAAGCTGAACATCAGGAACAGCGCATAAACGACGGGCATCGATCCGCCGATGACGAAAAATGCGCGCCAGCCCTGTACCGGCAAGACCGCACCGGCCACAAGCCCTGCCAGCATGCCGCCCAGCGGATAGCAGACGATCGCCATGGTCACGGCCATCGTGCGAAAACGGTGCGGGGTGAATTCGGCAATCATCGTGGTCGCTGCCGGCAATGCGGCACCGATCCCGAGACCGGCGAAGAAGCGAATGATGGCAATGGCGTTCAAGTCCGGCGCCTGCCCGATCAGCATCGTCGCGCCACCGAACAGGAACAGGCTGAAGGTCAGCACGGGCTTGCGGCCAATTTTGTCGGCAATCATGCCGGCGGTCAGGCTGCCGAGTGCCATGCCCAGCAGGCCGGTGGCCACGGTCATCGAGAAGGCAGCGCGCGTGACGCCCCACTCTTTCATGATCGACGGAATCGCATAGCCAATCATCTGGCCATCGAAGCCGTCCAGCACGAGGGCCAGCGCCGTGATCACCAGGGTCAGTTTCTGCAGGGGGGTGAATTGTCCTTCATCGATGGCGTGCATCACATCGTAAGACGATGCCGATGCTGCTGCCGTTGCAACAGTCATATGGTCTCCTCCGGCCGATTCATTGATCGGCTTTCATTGATTATTATTGTTGTCGTTGAAGCGGCGGCAGGGAGGGTTTGTGGATAAGCCTGCGTCAGCTATCGCCTTGATCACCCGCCCCCCGGCACCGGCAGTCACCAGCCGGGCGGCCACAGTATCACATCGTTCGCTCGCACTGCATCCTTCATGCCTCAGCCCCGAGCGAGGCGATGAACTGCCCGAATTCAGTTTTTACCGATGAATTTATCGTCTTTCCAAATGCCTTCCAGCTCTACGCTGCCGTTCGGAAGATATTGAATACCGCGCCCATGACGCTTGTCGTTGGCAAATTTTCCGACAAACTTTGATCCATCCGCGGTCAGCAACTCACCATCACCGTCTTTCCTGCTGTCCTTGAACGCACCCTTGTAGGTACTGCCGTTGGAAAAGACTTGCTCACCCTGACCTTGCAATTCACCGTTGACGAAGTTACCGCGATAAATCTCACCGCTTTCCAGCTTGGCTTCGCCCCTGCCATTCGGCACACCGTTTTCCATCCGGCCAATGTAGGAATCACCATTTGGCATCAGCAATCTTCCGCCGTAACTGTACTGCCCGTTTTTAAATCCACCTTCGTAGAGAATGCCGTCGCTGGATTTGTGGACGCCAAAGCATTCGTTCCATGAATTGACATCGGTACCCTCGCATTTTGGCAATGCGTTTTGCGCTGATGCGGCGAATGGGGTCAGCATCATGATGACCAAGAGGGTGTTCTTTATATTTTTCATCTTTTTTTCATGAATGGTTTTTCGGGAGTGCTTGCCTCGTGAAGTCGCCGCCATCCTTCCCTGAAGCGTCCATGCTGCGACGCATCAGCCGGATATCCGTACTCAGGCGCAAGCTTGCGAAACTTAGTTTACTGGGATGAGACGGGATGCAGGTACTCTGATACGCAAAAGGCCCGCTTTTGAGCGGGCCTTCTGGCAAATATGGCGGAGGCTGTGAGATTCGAACTCACGGATGGGTCACCCCATCGGCAGTTTTCAAGACTGCTGGTTTAAACCGCTCACCCAAGCCTCCGTGGCCGGCATTATACCTGTCGCTCGTCGCGTACACGGCTCGAACAATCGCCGTGCAAGAAATCCGCTACGCAAGTAGCGCCAGATGGGCAATAAAGCCCGAGCGAGTCTCGCCATGCTCTTGTGAGCCAGTCCTGGACCCAGGTCTTTCTTTGGATGCGGTACGGTGATCTGTCCACCCTTGGCAGGATGGATGAACACGTGATGCGAGCCTTTCACGCCGCGCAGCTCCATCCATCTTGTAACAGGAGGTGGATCAGCTCTTTGCTCGCCATCAGTGCATCATGCCCACCATACACACCAAACTCACGCCGTGGCCTTGGCCGCCGCCACAGGACTGACAGCCGTCAGGTATCCTGCAAGAAGATCGTTTGCAGATCATTCAGGAAGCGCTGACCCAGCTCGGTCGGCCAGATGCGCTGGTGGTCCGCCTGCAGCAGGCCCTTCGCTTCGGCCTGTTGCAAGCCGGCGTCGATCGCCTGCATCGGCAAGCCGGTGCGCTCGCTGAACAGGCGCGAGTCGAAACCTTCGGTCAGTCGCAATGCATTGAGCATGAATTCGAAGGCCAGTTCATCGCGGGCGACTTCCACTTCTTCATGCACCGCATTGCCCGCCATCGCTTGCTGCATATAGCTGGTCGGCTGCTTGTAGCGTGCCTGGCGCACGATGCGATGCGGGAAGGACAGCTTCGAATGCGCGCCGGCACCGATGCCAAGGTAGTCGCCGAATTCCCAGTAATTCAGGTTGTGCCGCGCGCGGCGGCCAGGCTGCGCATAGGCCGACACTTCATAGTGCTGGTAGCCAGCCTCGGCGGTACGCTCGATCAGCATCTGCTGCATCGCTGCGCTTTCGTCGTCATCCGGAAGTTCGGGCGGGTACTTCGCGAAGACCGTGTTCGGCTCCATCGTCAGGTGGTACAGCGACAGGTGCGGCGGCTTGAAGGACAGCGCCGTCTGCAAGTCCTGCTCGGCACCGGCCATGTCCTGCCCGGGCAGCGCGAACATCAGGTCGAGGTTGAAGTTGCTGAAGTTTTGCTGCGCGATCTCGATCGCATGCCGCGCCTCGCGGTCGTCGTGGATGCGTCCGAGCGCCTGCAGGTGCTGAGCGTTGAAGCTCTGGATGCCGATCGACAGGCGGTTGATGCCGCTGGCGGCGAACTCCCTGAACTTGCCTGCCTCGAAGGTGCCGGGATTGGCCTCCATCGTCACTTCGGCATCGGCTTCCAGCGGCAGCAGGCTGCGCACGTCGGACAGCAGGCGGTCCAGCCCCTCGGCCGACATCAGGCTGGGCGTGCCGCCGCCGATGAAGATGGTGTGGATCTTGCGCCCCCAGACCAGCGGCAGCGATTGCTCGAGGTCGGCGCGCAGCGCATC
>JACCDH011677840.1_pt1 | contig 26913 bp, 23 predicted proteins | sample 7442481 | NCBI WGS metagenome assembly JACCDH01 (sample SAMN15323433, study PRJNA562643) | freshwater metagenome | isolation source: river surface water | place: USA:Blue River Watershed | collected 2017-08-15 | reverse complement strand
TAGAACGCAAATTAAGGAAAGAGGGTTATAATAATATTATAACAAGAACATCTGCTGAATTAGATTTAAGAAATCAGAAAGCAGTGGATGAATTCTTTGAAAAAGAAAAACCTGCATATGTAATACTTGCTGCAGCAAAAGTAGGAGGCATACACGCTAACAATACTTATAGAGCCGAATTTATTTACGACAACTTAATGATTGAAGCCAATATTATTCATGCAGCGTATTTAAGTAAGGTTACTAAGTTGTTGTTTTTAGGCTCCTCTTGCATATATCCTAAATTTGCACCACAGCCATTAAAAGAAGAATATTTATTAAGTGGATATTTAGAATCAACAAATCAACCTTATGCAATTGCTAAAATAGCTGGGATTGAGCTTTGTGATTCTTATAGAATACAGTATGGATGTAATTTCATTTCTGCAATGCCCACAAATCTGTATGGTACCAATGATAATTATCATCCCGAAAATTCACATGTACTTCCTGCTTTAATTAGAAGGATTTTTTTAGCAAAAAAAAATAATGAAACAACTGTTACCATCTGGGGTACAGGAACACCAAGAAGAGAATTTTTACATGTTGATGATTTAGCTGATGCTTGTTTTTTCTTATTACAAAATTATAATGAAAAGGGCCTGGTGAATATTGGATCCGGAACAGATGTTTCTATTAAAGAATTGGCAGAGTTGATAGTGAATGAAATAGGATATGAAGGTAAACTTGTTTTTGATACTAGTATGCCTGATGGTACGCCTAGAAAGTTGATGGATACAACTAAAATTAATAATCTAGGTTGGATTGCTAAACACGACCTTATTGATGGGATTAAAAAAACTGTTTCAGAATACCTAACTATTAGTGAATAAATCAATAAAAGTAAAAATAATTTAAAATTATGGATCAGGATTTGATTGTTTTTAAAGTAGCTAATAAGTTAAAATTTCACATTAAATATTTTCACCTTACTTACAGCTGCATTTACACAGAAGTTTCATGGGTACAATCCAATAATTTTTTTTCAATACATAAAACTCTTTAAATAAATAAAATTCGTCATATATGAAAATTGTATATTAACTGCAATGACTATAATTTCAAATTGGAGCATGGCTCGAATTAAACGCCTTTCCAAAGAAGGTTTCTGGTTTGGTGCCGGCCAAATTGCATCAGTTGTCGGTTCACTGTTCCTTGTGCGTGTGCTAACTGAACATCTTGAACCAGGCCAATACGGCCAGCTGTCACTAGGACTAACCGTTGCAGCTTTAGTGAATTCAGTTGTGATGGGTGGAATTACTAACGGCATTATCCGATTTTATTCCATAGCTGTCGAAAAGCAGGACTTGGTTGGATATATGTATGATACCTGCCGTTTGCTACTCTATGCCACGGTGGTAGCGGTTTTGATCATTCTTCTATTGATCATTGGTCTTTTGTGGCTAGGATATACTAAGTGGATAGCTTTAACTGTTTTAGTATTTGTATTTTCAATATTAAACTCTTACAATTCCGCATTAAGTGGAATTCAGAATGCCGCCAGGCAACGTTCTATTGTAGCATTTCATGGTGGTTTGGATGCTTGGCTTAAAATAGGGTTGGTGTTGCTAGTAATGTTTTGTTTCGGGAATTCAAGCATGTCGGTAGTTATAGGCTACGCCTGTTCATCCTTTCTAATTATATTGTCTCAACTCGTCTTTTTACGGAGAACTATATTCGCTCAAAAGCAGCAGCCAACTAAAAATCATCAATGGGTAAAACAAATGTTTGACTATTCTTTACCATTCGCAACCTGGGGGATTTTTGGATGGGCGCAACAAAGTGCTGCACGTTGGGCTCTAGAGGCGTTTACAACAACAGAAACTGTTGGACTTTTTTCCGTTTTGTCTCAGCTTGGATATGCTCCCATACAGATAGTCACTTCCACTGGGCTTGCATTTTTAACACCTATAATTTTTGCTCGGGTTGGCGATGCTAGCTCTGCAATCGGGAATGACAATGTTAGTGTATTAATAAAAAAATTAGTCCTTTTGGGGTTAGGGCTCACTACTCTTGCCGTCCTTTTAGTCGCAATATTACATTCATACATATTTCATTTGCTTGTTAATGATTCCTTTTTTTCTGTTTCTCCATTATTGCCTTGGGTTGTGTTGGCGGGGGGGATATTTTCTTTAGCACAGTTATACGCATCAAAAGCAATGGCTTTATTAAAGACTGAAAAAATAATCTCAACCATGATCGGAAGTTCAATTATTGGTATTCTTGCAGCAATGGTTGGTACTTATTATTTTTCGTTGAATGGTGCAGTATTTTCTATGGTAATTCATTCTATTTCATATTTTATATGGATAGTTATTGTAGGAAGGTCTATAGATAAATAAGGGATATAATTTTGTCGATACAGATAAATATTTTACTCAAATTTATTGATCCATCAATTATTACTTAATTTCTTTGGAAGTAAAAGCTTTATGAAAAATTGAAAAAACTAAATATGCCTCGTTAAAAACTAACAAACGATTTGAAGGACATAAGTATTTATAAAACTCGTTCAATTAGAAAAAATGCTAAATGGAGGGTGCTTGGTTGTCTTCAGTCTCAATACTTTTTCATCTGAGATTTCTGATATTATTGTAAACCAATAATATAAAGCAGTAAAAGAATGAGAATTTAAATATAGATTAGCAACTGATGTGTCTCTTGTTTTGAGAGGGGAGAGCAGATTAGAGGTCTTAAATTACTAGTTGTAATCATGATTACTTTTAGACCAATCCCAAGAGAAGTCCGATTTTCAAGCACAAGCTAAACCTATAATTGAGGTCGAAAAAGTCTCAGTATTACAGTTGATTTGTATTTAAATGACATTAAATTAATTTATAATTGATAAAAATCTAAACAAAGTGATATTAAAATCAATCATCATCAAGCTCCATTGGATCCTTTCAAAACAATTTGGCATCGACCCACGTATCTTCCTTAGGTCTTTACTTTCATTGCCTGCTTACCTGCGTGACTGGGCGAAATTCCGTAGAGGCTACTCAGGTAAATTGAAGTTTATGCCTTGCCTACATGATCGCTATGAAGAAGGTGGCGAAACCAAAAGCGAATATTTTTGGCAAGACCTTTTAGTAGCTCGTGCTATATTTTCCGACAAGCCTTTCAAGCATGTAGATATTGGTTCCCGTGTGGATGGCTTTGTGGCACATGTGGCTAGCTTTCGTGATTGTGAGGTTTTCGATGTGCGGCCCCTTACAACGGCGGTGCCTGGTGTATTGTTTCGCCAAGCTGATTTAATGAACCTGACCTCATTGCCGACCACTACTTTGGGGGCAGATGGTTATTGTGACTCTCTATCCTGCTTGCATACCATAGAGCACTTTGGGCTGGGTCGGTATGGTGACCCTGTTAATCCGCAAGGTTATCAGCGTGGTATTGCCAATATTGCACATTTGCTGCAGCCATGTGGTACATTATATCTTTCAACACCAATCGGTCAGGAGCGTGTTGAATTTAACGCCAACTGGGTTTTTGATCCTCGGAGTATTGTTAACTCTGCTGAGAAGTCTGGTTTGATTCTACAAAAACTTATCGTGATTACTGGCGCCACCGGTCCGAAGGAGGTTGACTTAGATTCAGTAACACTTGCTAATTTGGCCTTGCAGAGCTATCAACTTGGCCTATTCATTTTCAAAAAACAACCAAATTAGTAACTATAATTTTAATCAAAAATATCAACGAATTAAGCTCTCAAAGCTTCTTCAAATTAAACCTTAAACATCTTCCACAAAGTCGTAAACAACAGATATATGCGCAGTGTCGAACTAAAAAAAATGGAAATATTGTGGCGATTTAAATCACGTATTGCAAGACTTGCGAAATGAGCAATATTAAAATGCGTAGAATAACAGTACGAAAATTGTTCATTTTCGCTTCCGTATTTGGTGCTTTGTCTTTTGCGATGGCCCTTAGTGGTGAATTTGAAGCAATGCTTGCTTGGTGGATGGTGATTATCCTTTTGATGCCACCATTACTTTGGGCTCAAAAAAATCACTATATTTCTTTAAAGGTCATCTGTTTTCTTTCTTTTATGACTCAATTTGTCTCACTACCCTTTTTTTACTTTGATCGCGATAACTTTGCCTGGAACCACGTGAAGCCTTTTGGTTTTACAGCTGTTGAAGCGTTGCCCATACTTTCGAAGATTATGCTTTTCCTAGTCATCTTGATTATCTCTTTTAAACTTCTATATCGTTTACATATTTTCGGCGGGTCAAGTAATCCAAATTATGGCAGGGCTCAACGGTCTTCAGCGTTATCGAAAGGAACTTCATTTTTTGCTTATAAAGCTCACTTTTTAAATCCGAGCCGGTATAGCCGGATCTATGGTTTTGTCATATTCCTAATAATTATTTTGGTTGTCCCTCTAAACTTATGGATGTATTCTCACGGCATCAGTATTGTGGGGGTACAGGCGCCTAAGCTACCTTATAAAATGTCCGGCATTTTACATTACCTTGCGGTCTTTATAGTTCCACTACTTATTGGATTTTTGTATTGGAAGACTAGGCGTAATTTTTTTCTTGTAATGATTTTAATTTGTTATTCTTGGATTTTAGGCTTAACGACTGTAAGTCGTTTTGCACTTCTAATTGTGTTGCTGCCTGTTCTTGCTTTTGCCTGGCTCGACCAGCGGCGCTGGCTTCTGATGTTTGCTAGCATGGGCGCACTCGTTGGATTTGCAGTTGTTAGTTTAGCTCGTAACTTTGTTCATATAGTTTCAGGAAACGAAGTTGGGGCTTACACTGGAAATAGTATTCTGTCAATCATCCTGGATATTTTTACTGAACCCGATACCCCATTTCGAGAGGCAGATTTCCTGATACGAACTTTTGTTGGAATTTTTGATCGTATTGATGGTTTTGGTAATTTAGTTATGTCAAAGTTTTATGACCCTAATGCTGTGCTCAGTCCATTAGGATTTTTATTGCGTATGATTTGTAGACCTTTCGCACCCTTTGATGTTGATCTCCATCATATTCAATGGCAAGGCAACGTGCTTCCATTTGGTTTTTACAATGGCGGAGCATTATTATCTAATGCAATTATTCTTGGTAATGCGAGTTTATTATGGATAGTTGCAAGTGCATTTGTGACTGCTTTAATGCTAGTCTTGGTGGAAAAAAATGTAAATATTGTAATTGCTAGCTATGGGCTTTCTAATTTATTTGCACCTGCGCTTATCGGATTTTTAGCTATTGTTTTCTTTATCGAAACTGGTGGTTCTATAACTTTTTTAGCACCACTTATGATTTTGATTATAGCCAATTTATTGTCACCTATTTACCGCTTTATCCGACACAAGTTTTCGTCTACTAGTGGACCTGCACCTCATAATACATAAGGTTTTGAATATGAAGATGTTTACAAGAAGCCTCCCTGGTATGTCACTGTATTCTGCGACTGAATTACCGCTAGAACTTTCTCAACCGAAGATTTCTGCAAAAATCATAACTAGTATTTTCGGTGGCCTCGGTAACCAGCTTTTTTGCTACGCCGCCGCACGTCGTCTGGCATTGGTGAATAATTCTGAGTTAGTTATCGATGATGTTAGCGGATTTGTTAACGACAAGAAATATAAGCGACAGTCTCAGATTCATCATTTTCATATTCCATGCCGCAGAGCAACTGAGACTGAACGGATGGAGCCATTTTCAAGAGTTCGGCGTGTTCTTATGAGAAAATGGAACTTACTCCGTACATTTGACAAGCGTACTTACATTCAACAAGAGGGTATTGATTTTGATCCGAGACTGCTCCACTTCAAACCTTTAGGCACAATCTATATTGAAGGCTATTGGCAAAGTGAGGATTATTTCAAGGATGTGGCCAGTACCTTGCGCGAAGAGTTGCAAATCAAACCGCCCTCTGATGCCAATAATCTAGAAATGGCAGAAAATATAAGAGGTTGTAAATCGGTTGCTGTACATGTTCGATTTTTTGATCAACCACATATTTCTGGTGTAAACAGCGTACCTAACGATTACTATCACCGAGCGGTTGCTTTAATGGAAAATCTTGTACCCTCTGCACATTACTTTATATTCTCTGACAAACCCGAAGCTGCCCGGGCTCGTATTCCACTGCCTGATGAAAGATGCACTATGGTAGCACATAACTTGGGGGATGAATTTGCCTATGCCGACTTGTGGCTGATGACTAAATGCGAGCACTTCATTATTGCTAACAGTACTTTCAGTTGGTGGGGGGCTTGGCTGGCAGAATGCGAAGATACCTTGGTTATTAGTCCCGCTAGCGTAAATGGTATGGTTAATGCATGGGGGTTTCCTGGGAATCTACCTAGTCGCTGGAAATTGCTATGAATAAACTCTAATTCAATTAGAAAATTTAAAAAGGTGCCATTAGCAAGGGTTGAAATTTTCCAATCTAATCGAAGAACAATTAAAAATTGTGAACAAAATCGTTATTTCTCACAAACTCAATTTGCCAACAACCTCAGGTCTTAATTTTTTAATTTTAAATTGATTATTTAGAGCGATGAAAACTGATAAATTTAATTATACGGAACGCTTATTTTTTTATTTATTTAGAAGGTACCTTAATGACTATTATTATGCTTTTTTTTCATTGAAAAGGTGGTTTGGAAGGGCTTCTTTAAATCCTCCAGTAACTTTTAATGAGAAATTGCAATGGTTGAAATTATATGATCGTCGAGATCAAATAGTTTTATTGGCTGATAAATCCTCTGTTCGTGATTTTGTAGCAAAAAAAATTGGGATTAATTATCTCAACGAAGTTTATGGAGTATGGGGAAAATTAGAGGATATAAATTTCAAGAATTTGCCTAATTCCTTTGTGATTAAAGCTACTCATGGATCTGGAATGAATTATTTTGTAAGAGATAAGGCTAAGGAAAATGGAGATAGCATTATTGACATATGTTCTAAATGGTTAAGAACGGACTATGGAGTTTCTGGGAGAGAGTGGATGTATTCAAAAATGAAGCCTAAGATTATTGCAGAAAAACTAATTTTAGATAACCAAGGGAAAGTACCTAAAGATTATAAGGTTTTCTGTTTTAATGGAAAAGCCAAGTTTATTGCTATTGATGTGGATAGATTTGAGAATCAAAGAAGATGTTTTTATGACATTAATTGGACTAAACAAAATTTCACAACGTTGCATAAAATTTATGAAGGTGATATTCCCAGGCCATCAAATTTGGATGAATTATTATTTTGTGCTGAAACTTTAGCTGAAACATTTAAATTTGTTAGAGTTGATTTTTATTTGACAGATAAATTGATTTTTGGGGAAATGACTTTTTTTCCTGGTAATTGTACAGAACCCTTTTATCCAGATTCTTTTGATTTTGAATTGGGGGAATATTTAAGTATTTGATAAATCTTTATTTGTGGTTAACATCTTTTCAATAAATAAATTATTTCGATAGTTTATTTATTGAAAAGGCTTTTGATTCATTGTTACACAGAGATCCTGATTCTGAGTGCAGGAGTCGCTAAAATATAATTATAAGTCTTTTAACAGTTTTATGATGCCAGTAGAATTAAGAGAAACATTAGATAAACAGTTAAAGTTATGAAAATATTGATCGTTGGTGCATGGGCTTGGATGCAGTATGAAAATGGCTTTTCTGAAGGTCTCCGTGCTAATGGGGTAGAGGTCTCTGCATTGTCTGTAACGAATTTTTTCAGGGGTTATTGGGGACGACTTCAGCAAACAATACCTTTCCATGGCCCCGCGTTGATTCGTTTGAATCGTGCAATAGTTGATTCTGCAAACGAGAAACAGCCTGATTTAGTTTTTTTCTGGAGACCCACTCATGTTTTGCCTGAAACAATCCGTAAGCTTACAAGCATGGGTTTTAAAACGGCTTCTTACAATAATGATGACCCATTTGGACCGAAGATTCACGGTAATGTGCCGTGGCACCATCACTTTTTATGGCACTGGTATTGCAAGTGCTTGCCATTGTTTAATTACAATTTTTTCTATCGTAAAATCAATTGTGTAGAAGCCATGGCTATTGGTGCAAGACATGCTGGTGTACTGCTCCCCTACTTTATGCCATGGCAAGATCACCCTGTACAACTAACTGAAGTTGAGCAGAAGGTATATGAAACTGATGTCGTGTTTGTTGGGCACTATGAGCCAGATGGCCGCGAGGAAAGTATTCGGGCGCTACTAACTGCTGGCATACGGGTCAAGTTATGGGGAGGGCGCTATTGGAGCCGTTCTGTTTTGGGGGATCTTTATGACTACCTCGCACCTATTGTTGTTGCGGAAGGCATTGCCTATGGAAAAGCACTTAGTGGTGCCAAGGTTTGTTTGTGCTTTCTCTCAAAATTGAATCGAGATACTTATACTCGCCGCTGTTTTGAAATACCCGCATATGGGAAAGTCATGTTGGCAGAGCGCACCGAAGACTTGATACAGTTTTTTAAAGAAGATGAAGAGGCTTGTTTCTTTTCTTCTCAAGAGGAAATGGTGAATAAGGTGAAATGGCTTATCAATAATCCGGATATTCGAGAGAGCATCGCACAGGCTGGTCTTCGCCGGGTTTGGATGGATGGGCATGACGTTACTTCTCGCGCCAAAAATTTTCTTGAAAAAATCAGTTAAATTTTATTTGATTCGCAAATCGTATGTTTGTTCAATTTATATTCATTTCAAAGACACTTATTTATGAAAAATAATCTTTCAATTGTCTTCTTATGGGCCGAAGTGGGTGGATATTTGGAAGCTGTGCTTAAATCACTTTCGAGTCAATCTTTAGGGATAATTAATGTTGTGCATTGGGATATACGCAATTTAAATACCACCCAGCATAATATTACCAACATTGACAATGTGATTTTTCATCCAAGATCTGAAGCTAATGACGAATTAATATTTAAATTGCTTGAATTCTCAAAGCCGGAGATTGTAGTAGTATCTGGATGGATGGATAAAGGTTACATTAAGGTTTGTAAGAAGTATAAAAAAAATCATCCTAAGGTAAAAATAGTTGCAGGTATTGATGACATGTGGACTGGGTCATTAAGGCAACGTCTTGGTCAAATTTATTTTCGTTTTTTCTTTAGAAAATTATTTGATTTTCTGTGGATATCAGGTCAACCTCAGTTCTCGTATGCTCAACGTTTTGGTTATAACATTGAAAACATTATTTCTAATTTATATAGCGCAGATACGAATACATTTAAGAAGCGGGCAGGAATTACTAAGAGATTTGTTTTTGTTGGCAGGTTTGTTAAAGTTAAAGCAATTGATTTATTAGTTAAGTCATATAGCATGCTATCTGAAAGCGAGCAAAGGGAATGGCCATTGATTTTGATTGGTGACGGAGATCAGAAATCAATAATTTTAAATCAAAAAAACACAAATATTAAAGTCTTGCCTTTCTTGCAACCTGAGGAACTTAGGCAAGAATTGCTTAAAGGCGGCGTTGGTTGTTTACCATCACATAAAGATCAGTGGGGTGTCGTTTTGCATGAATATGCATTGATGGGTTTACCAATACTTGCAAGTTCAGGTACTGGTGCAAGCACTGAGTTCTTAATATCTGGGTTCAATGGCTTTTTGTTCAATAAAGGTTGCGTTAATGATATGTATCGTGCTATGAAGGAATTCACATCTTTAACTGAGTTTGATATTTCTCGCTTTGCTGAAAATAGCACAAAACTTGGGCAAAGAATTACAAGTGATCTATCTGCTGCATCTCTACTATCGGTTTATAAATCTGAGCTTCAGTAACAATTATTTAGATTTTTTTAAAACCCTCAACAATTTCACCAAAATAGGCCAATATAGTTACAAGAAGTTAAATATTTTGCACATTTTATAAAACACAAACAATATGATCTGGCTAAACATTTCTAAAATCTACGCTAGGCTTTTCTGCCGGATAAAAGATAAATTCAAATATAATATACGTGGATTCGGTTTTGTAATGAGACGAATAAAATCTGATACAATATTGAATTTGTATGGGTCTCAAATATTCTTTAATCATCGTGAGGCTATACATATTAACAATCTTTTTTTCTATAAAAAGTTTGGTTTTTTCTTTAGGGATAAAGAATAGGTAGATACAGTTTTTCTCTACGGTAGAATAGATAAACAATTAATTACAATTAAATAGCAGATGATTTGAAAATATTAATAACAGGGTCTCGTGGATTTATAGGTAAGAACCTGCAAACACGTTTAAATGAAATGGCCGAACATTCAGTAATTACTTATAACAGGGGAGATGATCCAGAATCACTGACTTATTTGATAGAGCAATGTGATGCAATTGTACATCTTGCAGGAGAGATGCGCCCTAGTGATAACAATGAATTATTTACTGCAAATGTTGGGCTAACTGAAAAAATTTGCTCAATCATTAAAAATTCTACTAATAAAAAAATTTTATTACTTGCTTCTTCCATTCAGGCAGAACAAAATAATCCATATGGCTTGAGTAAGTCGCAAGCCGAACAGGCGGTTATTAAATTGTTAGACCAAACGGAAAATCAAGTTATTATATATAGGCTGCCGCATGTCTTTGGTAGGTGGTGCAAGCCTAATTACAATTCGGTGATCGCAACGTTTTGTTACAATATTTCTAGGGGAATTCCTATAAAAATAAACGATCCAGATGCAATTATTAAACCGGTATACATTGACAATGTTGTTTCAGAATTTTTAAGTGCAATATCAAGTCCCAAGGATGGTATTTCGTGGGGGAAGGTATTGCCTGAATATGTGATTACAATTGGTGAATTAGCGAACCGAATTGAAGGTTTTAATAAATCAAAAAGTATTTTTATATCCGACATTTCTGGGTTGGATCTTAATACTGCATTATATTTAACTTACATCAGTTATCTTGAAACAGATAGCTTTTAGTTTGGTATCCGTGTATATTGTGACAAAGCTCGTTATTTAGTGAAATACAAAAAACACTCTGTGCATGGTAATTATCTTGTGCCGCATAATTGCATGAAGTTGCCAAAGCTGATTTGCTTAACAAAAATAAGTGCGAAAAATTTATGGTTGTAAGAGTTATTGATGGCTTTTGTTTTTGAAACTTCATTTAGAATTAATACTATGATTTAGTTACTTCAGGTGACATAGTATAATTACTAGAGGTCGTTTCTAAATGTCTTCAAAATGCAAATAAGATATATGATAAAGATTTAATTCTAATTCATTAGCCAAAAATGTTATAGAATATCAATCACCCTACTGTAATTATTTGCATAATTATAAATATAAAATTCCTTTTTACCTACTCTTTTTGCTTCATAAAATACTGGTTTATTTATTTTTTAAGTTTTTATTTGAAACTATGTGCGGTTGTAAAATACAATTAATAAAAAAAGTCTAATTTTGTTATATGATTAATAAAATGAATATAAATACCATTTTGGTTACTGGAGGTTGTGGATTTATTGGCTCAAATTTAGTTGATAAATTACTCGATTTGGGCTTCAAGGTTATATGTATAGACAATTTTGATGATTTTTATCCAAAAAAGATTAAAAGTCAAAATATAAGTTCTGCATTAAAGAACAATAATTTTACCTTATTTGAAGGAGATTTAAATAACCAAGACGATGTTGATGCTTGTTTTAAACTCGGGAAAATTGATGTTGTAGTTCATCTTGCTGCCAAAGCAGGTGTTCGTCCATCGATTGAAGATCCTTTAACTTGTTTTAACACCAATATTTTTGGAACTTTAAATCTTCTTGAAGGAATGAAAAAAAATAATGTAGTTAAACTAGTATTTGCTTCTTCATCCTCTGTTTATGGTAATAATAAAAATGTTCCATTTTCTGAATCTGATAATGTTGATTCACCCATCTCACCATATGCTGCTTCTAAGAAATCTGGAGAATTGATTTGCTACGCTTACCATCAATTGTATAATTTTGATGTTTTTTGTTTGAGATTTTTTACAGTTTATGGACCTAGACAACGACCGGACCTGGCAATACATAAGTTTACAAACCTAATTTTACAAGATAAGGCAATTCCTTTTTACGGTGATGGATTAACAGCTAGAGATTATACATACATTGACGATATTTTAGATGGTATCCTTGCAGCAATATATAATCTTAAAGGTTTTAATGTATTTAATCTCGGTGAATCCAGGACAATAACATTAAAAAAAATGATTGAGGTGCTAGAAAGTAAATTAGAGAAAAAAATTAAAATAAACTCATTGCCAAAACAGGCAGGGGATGTAGAGATTACATATGCTAACATTGCTAAGTCTAAGAAGATTCTTGGCTATCAACCTAGATGGACCTTCGAGAACGGTATTGAAATATTTTTAAAATGGAAATTCGAGAATCTAAATTAGAATTTCAAAAATCGAGTTTTGTAATTAATTTGTATTAGATTCTGATTTTTGCTATCCCATAATTAGTTATATTTCCTACCCCAATTATAATTCTACTATCTAATATTTGATTATTTTGAAAATTTTATTTATCGCTCCTTTACCCCCCCCAATTACCGGACAGTCCCTAGCATCTCAGGTTTTTTTGAATTCACTTAGTGACGCGCATGATGTGACGGTAGTTAATTTCAGTAAGAAGGGATTTAAGGAAGGAGCAACTAGTCTTGGACGCTTCTGGGATATTTTCAAAGTACTTTCTGTTGTCCTTAAAAAGAAATCAGAGTCTGAGATTTTCTACCTGACCATATCCGAATCATTGGCAGGCAATCTTAAAGATCTGTTGACATACCTGATTTGTTTTCGTCGATTGCCTTGCTTCTTTATTCATCTTCACGGCGGCAGTATTGGTAAATTGCTATTCGACAGTTATCCTATATTAAGAAGACTCAACGCGTACTTTATAGGAAAAATGGGTGGTGTTATCATTTTGGGAAAATCACATATGCATATTTTCGCTGGAATGATTGATTTTGACAGAATACATATTGTCCCCAATTTCGCTGAAGATATTTTTTTCTGTACAGAGGGTGAGATTATCTCCAAATATAATTCCGGTGGACCATTGAGAATTCTTTACTTAAGTAACCTAATTGAAGGAAAAGGTTATAAAGAGCTTCTAGCGGCATTTGAAATGCTTGAAGAAAATGAGCGAACCGATATCAGAATTGATTTTGCAGGAGCATTTGAGTCAGAGGGAGAAAAAAAAGCATTCATGGATAGAATACATGAATTTCCTGCGATAGTCTACCATGATGTGGTTCGCGGTGAAATAAAGAAGAAATTATTACAGGAAGCACATGTTTTTTGTCTCCCCACGGGTTTTTCTGAAGGGCAACCCATATCTATACTTGAGGCGTATGCATCTGGTTGTAACGTAATTTCTACTATGATGGGGGGGGTTGTAGACATATTTACAGATCAGGTAAATGGGTTTAAAATAAATGAAAAATCGGCTATGTCTGTAAAAATTGCTATACAGAATTCATTAATGAAGCGGAGCCATTTGCTGAAAATCGGTATAAATAACAGCCGGGAGGCATGGGCAAAATATCGGATGCAAACATTCAATCAATCTTTGCAAAAAATAATTTGCAAAGCTTAATAAAATATACAAGAAATCAGCAAAGCTAATAATGGTTAGAAAGCGCTATAAAAAAATAAGCTTTTCTTTTCTCTTATACTCTTCGGGATCTTCTTGCTACACTTCTCACAGTAAATGAATAAAATTAGTAATAAATATAAAAGATTGCTTACTTTTAAATCGTGTATGTAATATACGCATTATGAAGGATTTGGGGGTTAAGGCAGGTTTTCTGTAATTGCCATCTAATTTTTAAATAAAACATTTATCGTAATTGAAAAAAAATGAAAGAACAAAAAAAAAATATTCAAATTTGTACAAACTGTGTAATGGACTCAACTGATCCGACAATTGTATTTGACGAAAAAGGAGTTTGTGATTATTGTATTAATTATTATAATAAAATTCTTCCAAATTGGCATACTGATGAAAAAGGAAGATCAAGTATTATGAAAGTTGTTGAGAGGATCAAGTCCGAAGGTGCAAATAATGAATATGATTGTATGATTGGTATAAGTGGTGGATTGGATAGTAGTTTTCTTGCACACATCGCTGTTAAGGAATTTGGCTTACGACCATTATTTTTCCATGTTGATGCTGGCTGGAATTCTGATATTTCTACTCACAATATTCAAAAATTAATTGATGGTCTAGGAGTTGATCTTTACACAGAGGTAGTGAACTGGGACGAAATGAAAGATCTTCAACGCGCATTTATTAAATCTCAGGTTCCTGATATTGATACACCTCAAGATTTAGTATTTTTTTCAGCATTATACAATTACGCAGCAAAGAATGGATTTAAGTACATTATTACTGGAGGAAATTATTCAACAGAATGTGTACGCGAACCGCTTGCATGGGGAGCGTATTACCAAACGGATATGGTTTATGTAAATGATATTCATAGGAAATTCGGAACAAGAAAATTGGCATCTTTCCCTACATGTGATATTTTTAAATACAAAATTTTGTATAGATTATTTTATGGCATTCGTGTTGTTAAACCACTCGACAGTGTGCCTTTTGTTAAAAAGGAAGCTGAAAAGCTATTAAATGATCTATATGGCTGGCAAGGATATCAGCATAAGCATCATGAATCTCGATTTACAAGATTTTATGAATCATTTTGGTTGCCGAGAAAATTTGGATTTGATAAGAGAAAAAATCATCTCTCTAGCTTAATATTGACAGGACAGGCTGAAAGAACCGAAGTTTTAGATCGAATTTCAAGGCCGGAACTTCCGGAAGAAGAACTTATTTTAGAGTTTGATTATGTTGCGAAAAAACTAGACTTTTCAAGTGAAGAATTATGGAGTTACTTTAAAGGCCCTAACAAGACATTTAAAGATTATAAGAACAATTATAAACTGATCCAAATTGGCACAAAGGTTATGCAGTTATTAGGGTTGGAGAAAAGAGCATTCAAATAATGATTGGAATAATTGACTATGGAGTTGGTAATATTAATGCATTTATTAATATTTTAAGACAAATTGGTGTCCCATATAAAAGAGTAATCAATGAAGGCGACCTTGTTAATGTTGAAAAGTTAATATTACCGGGAGTTGGGCATTTTGATTATGCTATGAAACGACTTCAGGACTCCGGCATGATAGATAAAATTAATAAAATGGTTTTACAACAGAATACCCCAGTATTAGGTATTTGTGTTGGGATGCAGATGATGGCTAAGAATAGTGATGAGGGAATACTACCTGGATTAGGCTGGATTAATGCTGATGTAAGAAAATTTGATTCCACTCAAATGACAGGAAAAAATCAGTTGCCTCTACCTCACATGGGATGGAATGATATAACCGTAGAAAAATTTTCGCCTATATTATCAGGACTTGAGAATAATTCACATTTTTATTTTTTGCATTCCTTTTATTTTGTTTGTTATGAAGACAGTGATAGGATCGCAATCTCAAATTATGGTTCGAATTTTGCATGTGTCGCAAATCATAAAAACATTTTCGGTGTTCAGTTTCATCCTGAAAAAAGCCATAAATATGGAATTAAACTTTTAAGAAATTTCTCAGAACTATGTTAAAGCCCCGCATTATAGCTAGCCTTTTGATCAAAGACGGTGGTTTAGTAAAAACTACAAAATTCAAAGAGCCTCGTTATTTAGGAGATCCAATGAATGCGGTAAGAATTTTTAATGAAAAGGAAGTTGATGAGCTTACAGTTTTTGATATATCCGCCACTCTGAAGAGAAGCGGTCCAAACTTTAAGATGATTGAAAATTTTGCGTCTGAATGCAGAATGCCATTGTGCTATGGAGGAGGTATTACTAGCGTAGAAGAAGCTCAGCAAATCTTTTCTTTGGGTGTTGAGAAAATAGCAATTAGTAGTTCTGCAATTAACAATCCCTCTTTGATTACGCAGCTTTCAAATAAAGTAGGTGCTCAATCTGTTGTCGTTGTCCTTGATTTTAGAAAAAATTTCCTTGGAGGGTATAGTGTTTATACCCATAACGGAACAAAAAGTGTTAATATAAATCCTATTGAGTTAATTAAAGAATTACAGTTGTTGGGTGCAGGGGAAATAGTACTAAATAGTATTGATAATGATGGTATGATGAATGGTTATGATTTCTCATTAGTCGAAAAAGTTAGAAAAGTTACTACGCTTCCTTTGACTGTTCTAGGCGGAGCTGGAAGTATTAAGGATATTGGTAAACTTATTGAAAAGTTTGGAATCATAGGATCCGCCGCTGGCAGTATTTTTGTTTACAAAGGTAAATTGAAAGGTGTCTTAATCAATTATCCAAATAACGAAGAGAAGTTAAAGCTATTAGAAGAATATTTTAAGTTTTGATTAGCCTTGATAGTGAATAGAAAAAAATACTTTTTTACATATGAATCACCAAAAAAAATGCAAAAAATATGAAAATAAATAATAGAATACTTCTAATAACAGGGGGGACTGGCTCATTTGGAAATGCTGTAGTTCAAAGATTTTTGAATACAGATCATTTTTCCGAAATCAGGATTTTTTCTCGTGATGAGAAAAAGCAAGACGATATGCGAAATGAGTTGAAGAATCCTAAGTTAAAATTTTTTATTGGTGACGTGAGAGACTTCAATTCTATAGAGCCAGCAACTCGGGGTGGTGTAGATTTTATTTTTCATGCCGCAGCATTAAAGCAAGTTCCATCATGTGAATTTTTCCCAATGGAGGCGGTTAAAACCAATGTAATTGGCACTCAAAATGTAATTCGAGCTGCAGGTCAAAATGGTGTTAAAAAAGTAATTTGTTTGAGTACAGATAAAGCAGCATATCCAATCAATGCAATGGGTATATCTAAGGCTATGATGGAAAAAGTTGCAATTTCGGAAGCCCGTAATTTAGAAAATACTACAGTATGCTTGACTCGTTATGGAAATGTTATGGCTTCTAGGGGGTCAGTTATACCGCTCTTCATCAAACAATTGAAAGACAATAAACCTCTATCCATTACTGATCCGAAAATGACTAGATTTATGATGAGTTTGAATGATGCTGTCGAATTAGTGCTTTTTGCTTTTGAATATGGTAATTCTGGTGATTTATTCGTTAACAAAGCGCCTGCGACATCTATTGGTATCCTTGCTGAAGCATTAAAACAAATGGTAAATTCGGAGTCTCCAATTAATATTATCGGTACTAGACATGGCGAAAAACTTTACGAAACACTTTGTACTCGAGAAGAAATGATGAAAGCTGAAGATATGGGTGAATTCTATAGGATACCTGCAGATAACAGAGATCTTAATTATGCCATGTATTTCTCTAAAGGGGAACAAGATTTGAATGAAGTTTCTGATTACAATTCTCATAATACTGCTCAGTTAAATATTGAAGAGGTTAAAGCGCTACTCTCGAATTTGAGTTATGTCAAAAAAGAACTACTCGGTCAAGATATTCAAGATTATTTAGTAGTTTAGAATAATATATCTATTTATATAGAAATCAAATAATTATTAGTTGAAACGAAAAGTTGGAATTACTGGCAAAAATGGTTTTATAGGTTATCATCTATATCAACAGATCAAATATGTTCATCAGGAATTTGAATTGGTTGAATTTGAAAGATCATATTTTGATGATGAATCGAAGTTGGATTATTTCGTTAGTAAGTGTGATGTTATCGTCCACTTGGCAGCAATAAACCGTCTTGAAAACCAAGAAAAATTATATGATATAAATATTTCATTAGCTCATAAGCTAATTGATTCATTATTACGTACAGAATCACAATGTCATGTTATCATTTCATCTTCAACTCAAGAGGAAAGGGATAATCAATATGGAGCATCTAAACGTGAAGCAAGGAAATTGTTTTCAAATTGGGCAAATCAGACTAAGTCAAATTTTACAGGAATGATCATTCCAAATGTATTTGGTCCATTTGGTTTGCCATTTTACAATTCAGTAGTTGCTACATTTTGCCATCAATTAACACATAATGAATTACCACAAATTGACGTTAACGGTAAATTAAGTCTTATTTATGTTGGTGATTTAGTTCGGGAAATAATTGAAAGGATTCAGCAAAAAGACAACACGCATAAATATGAGGTTAAACCTCTTTCAATCCAAAAAGTTTCCGAGATTTTAAAAGTACTAAAAACTTTCAAGGATACTTATTTGGATAGCGGCGAAGTACCTGAGTTGAATTCAAATTTTCATTTACATTTATTTAATACTTTCAGGTCATATATAGATCTTAAAACCTATTATCCAAAGCGTCTTGTTGAACATAAAGATAACAGAGGTTCTTTTGTAGAAATAATTAGAAACGGAACATTTGGCCAAACGTCATACTCTACAACATTGCCTGAAATTACAAGAGGTAACCACTTTCATACAAGAAAAATTGAGCGCTTTACTGTAATTCAAGGTAAAGCCCTCATTCAATTAAGAAGAATTGGAACTAGGGATGTAGTTAATTTTGAATTAGATGGCGATCAACCATCTTTTGTTGATATGCCTATATGGTGCACGCATAATATTAAAAATATTGGAGAATCTCCATTGCTCACAGTTTTTTGGATAAATGAGCCTTTTGATTCTCTAGATCCCGACACATATTTTGAAATTGTATAAATGAAAAAGCTAAAAGTAATGACAGTGGTCGGTACACGACCAGAAATTATTCGCTTGTCAAGAGTAATGGCCGCATTGGATAAAAGTGAGGCAATTGAGCATATTTCCGTCCATACAGGCCAGAATTATGATTTTGAATTAAATGAAGTTTTTTACAGCGATTTAACAATCAGAAAACCTGATTATTTCCTTAATGCAGCAGGAGAAACTGCAACCGCGACTATAGGTCAAATTTTGGTAAATATTGACCCTCTCTTGGAGCAAATAAACCCAGATGCATTTCTAGTATTAGGAGATACAAATTCTTGTTTGTGTGCAATTCCTGCCAAGAAACGCAAGATTCCAATTTTTCATATGGAGGCTGGAAACCGGTGCTTTGATCAACGTGTTCCAGAAGAAACAAATCGAAAAATTGTAGATCATATTTCTGATATAAATTTGACTTATTCCGACATAGCTCGTGAATACTTGTTAAGAGAAGGTTTGCCAGCGGATAGAATTATAAAAACAGGATCTCCAATGTTTGAGGTTCTGAATTTTTACAAAAATAAAATCCTCGAGAGCAAAGTTTTAACAGATTTGAAACTAGAAAAGGAAAGGTTTTTTGTGGTATCGGCACACCGTGAAGAAAATATTAGTAATGATAAGAGTTTTAACAAATTACTAGATTCTTTGAATCAGATTGCTGAAAAATACGCTTTCCCAATAATAGTCAGCACGCATCCTAGGACTCGAAAAAAATTAGAACTATTGCAAGAAAGCAATACCATAGAACTTAGCGCTATGATTCAGTGGCAAAAACCTTTGGGTTTCACTGATTATATTGCACTACAGATGAATGCGTTTGCTGTTCTTTCGGATAGCGGTACAATAAGTGAAGAATCTTCAATTCTTAATTTTCGTGCATTAAACATTCGAGAAGCACATGAAAGACCTGAAGCTATCGAAGAAGCTTCAGTTATGATGGTAGGGTTAGAGCCAGAAAGTATTGCGCGAGGGCTAATTCAGCTTGAGCAGCAGAAGATTGACTATGATAGAAACTATAGACTTGTTGCTGATTACTCAATGCCTAATGTGTCTGATAAGGTGACACGAATTATATTGAGTTATACCGATTATGTAAATAGGGTTGTTTGGCGAAAATTCAATTAATATTTACCAGTTTGTACTGGATAGTCATTGAATTATTTCATCCAGAAAAAGTTTCAACCCCGAAAATATTAAGTGATTTTGATTCAAATAAAAGTTGGCAAATTGAAGTTGGTATTATTTGTGGGCCAGTTGGTTATTAATCACAGCATGGATACAGGATATCAAATTAAATAGCGATCTAAGTATTAACCGGGTTAATATTACTTAACTAAATAAAAATATTTTATCTAAAAGAATTTAAAAACTATTAATATTAACTTGAAAGCTTTCCTGGGACGTTTTGACAAAAGTAAAAAAAGCGATACAGTTTTATTTACTACAAATCCTAAATATTTGCTCATAATAGTACCGATTGTAAAAAATAAAGAATTTAATTTAGAAGGTTTCGTTCATGAGCTTTTTCCTGATAATCTGGTGCCTGCTAGTTTAATTTGTCCTCTACTAAATTTTTAACTGAAAATTATTCTAAGATGCTTAAAGAGTTGAATATAGTTGGTTATTTCAAATACATATTACTTACTTTCTTTATACAAGGGTTTGGAGATATGAATCGTAATTAGTTGTTACTAATATAGCAATAACTAATTTTTGAAAATAGAACCACCACATTGGTGGTTTTTTAATTATAGATGACATTCCTAATTTATTCTTTTTCAAGGTTTTAAAATTTGAGAAACACTTTTGAAAAAACGGACATGTTGCCGCCCACCCCAGTAGCTTTATTAGCGGTCAATATGAAATAGTATGAGCAGGTATTTTAAGCTTTTTTCCACATATAACTTAATAAATATTAAGAAGCAGTAAATATTTTAAATTTCAAAAATAATAGAATTTTTTGATTACGTTTGAATTATGCATATTAAATTAAACATAAATGTATTTTATTTTAGCAATAATACTATCATTATTATCAATACTTTCAATAAGGTTGAATAATAAAAACATAGATTTAGTTATATCTTACTTGTTTTTCTTTACATCTCCAATCTTGAGTTATTTTGGATTAATAGGTGTGTTGACTGGTTTTGATAGTGTAGGCACTAATGGGATTTATTTTGGAGTATCTTTTTATACAGTATATATTTCTTATCATTTAATAAAAAGCAGAGATTTAATAAAATCTAAACCTTATATTTTTTTGTTATCTATCATCAACCCCATTTATTTATTCACAGGCCCTTTCCCAAATCGAATCTCAGAAAGGTTTAAAATAAATAATCTCAAAATATTTGTAAAAAGGTTTAAAATTATAAATTCAGAATTGATTTTAGGTATTTTTTTTTCTTTGATTTTGGCCCCTTCTTTCACAGTCTTTTTTCCATTGAAGGAAAGTTATGAAACATTAGATATAATATTTTTTGGAATAATATTTGAAATGTATGTTTATTTTAATTTTGCTGGATTTTCGATGATTTCGTGGTCGTTGATGAGATTAATTGGTATTAATGTAAAAAGAAACTTCAATCAACCATTCAGTGCAAAATCTATTGTTGAATATTGGCAAAGGTGGCATATTTCTTTGAGTAATATTCTAAAGGAATTATTCTTTAAAAAGCTTAAAAGAAAAATAGGACTCTTCAGTTCTGTTTTTATTGTTTTTTTTGCTTCTGCATTGTGGCATGGAGTTTCACTAAATTTTTTGATTTGGGGAATCTTTCATTCATTTTTTTGGTGTACTTCGTACTATTTCCACAAGAAAAATTTTAAAATTCTAAACTATTTTCTATTATTTTTTGGAGTTGTAATTGGACGTATAATATTTTCTGAAATTAATAATGATTTTTTACTGATAAAAATAAAATCCTTATTCAATATTTTTAATTTTAAAATTAATCACTTTAGTCAAATAAATTTCATTAATGTAGGTTTATTGTCTAATATGGATCTATTTAATATATTTATATCTATGTCTATTATAACTTTCGAAATAATTACACCTAAATTTTATCCATCCTACAATAATTATAATTATTTAAGAACGCACATAGTGTCTACAATCATATTAATATACATAGTTTTATTTTTTCATGGATTAAAATTTGAGCCAATATATGGAGTTAGATAAAACTATATTTTACAATCGCATCAAGTCTGGCATCACATTGATTTATTTTATCTACGTTATTATTTGGATGTCAGTATTCCATGTTCATCTTCCCCTTTATATGCAAAATTCTGAATTTCAAGAAAAGGAAAATCATGTTATGAAAAAAGGTGTATCCTTGTTAGGTGGGTCAAATGTAAAAACTGGCTTGTCTGCTGAATATATTTCTAATAATTTCTATGAATGTTATAATTTTGGTATTTCCTCGGAGGGGGGGAGATTTTCAGAATATGCAAATTTTATCGGGAATAGAATTTCTTCAACTGATATCGTTATATATAGTCCCTTATATGTTTGGAGTGACATGTCAGATAATAAAACTTATTTTGATTTTCTACCAAATTATAGCATTATATCTCAAATAAAAGCATTTATTTCTACGCCATATTCTTATCAATCAACCTTTAATTCTTTCGGTGATCAATTAGAATATAATTGTGATACAATTTTTCCTTGTTTTATAATAAATGAACAAAAATTTACTAGTAGTAATGCTTTTGTTGTCAGTGAAATAATTCGTAGGGTTGAAAAAATTAAGGATATGACTCGATCTGGTAAAGTTTTACTTCGAATTCCTCCAGTTTATGTAAATTCCACTAATCAAAATTTCATTGTTCAAAATATGCTAGAAAGAATCAAATTTTTAAAAGAGTCAGGAATTATTATTGTTGGAGGGACAATATGCAGTTCTGATAAAAGCTTGTTTTGTGATAATTTTCATCCAAATAAAAAAGGGAGAAATATTTTTTCACTTGAACTAAAAAATGAAATTAAGAAAATTATAATTACGTATTAGTAATTCAAATTGTCTACATTTTACGTAAAGTAAATCCCATATGAATACTTTTTAATTGACATTAGGTATGAATTTTTTAGGACATTAACTTAAATTCATCCTTAGTATCAAAATATCATGATTTTACCAGATGTTAACTTAACCAGTACTAAGATTCTAGCAATTTTTAGTATTTTGATTCTATTTTTTTGATCTACTAATAAGGGGTTATAAGTTTTATTATTCAAATATTTATTTTTTTTGAAGAAAATCGACTTTATATTTATTTCTAGTTTCAAGTTAAGAACCTGGCTATTAATTTCAATGATTTTTTTCTTTATTATTATATTAATTCATGTATTTTAAAAAACATTTTTAGTTCTATTAATATTTTAATAAAACTATTGAAAATTTGATTCTATTTATTTGTTCTTCGTTTTGAAATAAATTTTTGTATTGATAGGAATTTTGATAGATAACTTATGAATTAAATGTCTATCTTCAATTTAAATTATGATTTATATTAGCTAATCGCTACCACGTCCATGCACGACGCTATTTTTTTAATTAATACTTATAAGTTTCTCAAGTTAAGGAGTTAAAAAGTATACGACAGAACCAAACTATTAACTATAATTATTTAAGAAAGATACTTCTGGTAAGTTTATATTAATAGTTGCTGAAAGTTGGGGAATTGATAGAGGCTTTTTCAAATGAAATAAGCAATTCAAATCACAAGATTTTAACATGCATTTTGCAATGAATTCAATTTGATTCATCTTATTTTTTTGGGTAACAACATAAGCAGCGCCTAAAAAAATTATAATCAATTTAGCGTAGCATATTATCCAAATTGGTAATTCATATGCAATAAGCTTTGCACATAGCAAAAAAGTATAGCAGTTATAGTGCAATTTGATAATAATTCTTTAGTTCTTACTTTATTAATAGCTAGCATTTTTGAAATAATTCCTGGAGTTAACATAATATAAAAAACTTTTTCTTTCTTCAATAATTATAGTAAAAATTTAATTTTAATAATTATTTATTTTTGTAAATTTCGAAGTCTTTTTTGTTTACATCTTTAAATTTTTGAGTACTCAAATAAAACCTTTATAATTTCTAGTCATTAACTAGAAATTAACATACTGTATACAAGGTAAAAAATTTGAATTAGAATGCTTTTCAGATAAAATTGCTAAGTAATTTATCCATTTAGCAAAACAATATAAAGAGTAACCGATAAACAAAATAGTAGTAGTTGTGGCTCATCTACCTCGTTTTATACTAGAAAATAGTTATTTAAGTACTCATCTAAATTTGTCTTTGCTTTGAATAGTTCGAATGATTAGCTTTATAAGCATCTCTTTTTAAAATATTTACTATTTTTGACCTACATCTGCAAAACTCCCTATCACTCAATAGTTTAAATAGAGTACCTTGGCACATTTACCTAAAATATTTGTTTTGTTGGTGCTTGGCTTCACATCTATTAGGCTAACAGCGCAGCCTTCGTTATTTATCATTAATAACAAATACCAAATAGCTAAAGAAACGCATTTTTTTACCGGTAAAGATTCTACAGCTTCTAAGGTTATACAAAGTGGCGAGGCAGTAGCTCAAAAAAGTATTCTATTACCAATTACCCTTACCACCCAGTACAACAGCCACCACCCATACGGTTACAACGATGGTTCTTTTATTCCGGCCAGTGGTTTACAAACCCAACTTAGTTTTGGTGTAGCGTTAAAAGCGGGGCCTGTTAACTTAAATTTACAACCTGAGCTTGTGCATGCAGCAAACCCTACTTATCCAACCAATGGCAGTTATGGTTATAGTAGTGGCAAAGCATACACCAATTTATATGCGGGCCAGTCTACCCTAAGTGTACGTGCAAGTGCTTTTAGTGTGGGTATATCTTCTGCAAATAAATGGTGGGGCCCCGGTAATGCGAGTGCGCTTATTATGTCTAACAATGCGCCTGGTTTTGCCAATATTTTTATTAAAACACATAGGCCTGCAAAGACACCCATTGGTAATTTTGAATTTGAATTAATTGGCGGCAGGCTCGAAACAGATAGCTTACTACCTTACGAGAATTTTCATTTACGCGCTAGCCCCAATTTGCGAAATAGTTGGAGGTATATAAATGCCTATATTTTAAGTTACAACCCCAAATGGTTACCAGGCGTGTATCTGGGATTAATAAGGTCATTACAGCGCTACGGGCCTGATGTTGTTAACGGTGTAGGGAATTTTTCTAGTAAATACCTGCCTATTGTTACCAAGGCACTTCAGAAAAAAAACGATTGGGGTGATGACACTTTAAGCACAGATCAAGTGGCTAGTCTTTTTGTGCGTATTGTGTTTCAAAAATCAAAATCGGAATTATATGTAGAGTATGGTAAAAACGATTATAGTGTTAATACACGTGATTACCTAATAGGGCCAACACACTCTGTAGCACATATAGTAGGCTTTAAAAAAATAGTAATACTTAATAAAAATAAATACCTAAGCCTAGGTATCGAGCTTACACAAATGAGCCAATCGCCAGATGCAATACTTCGCACCGCAGGCAACTGGTACGAGCATAGTGCTATTTTACAAGGCTACACCAACTACAACCAAATTATGGGTGCAGGCTCTGGTTTTGGCGCTAACAAGCAAATAGTAATGGGTACATATATAAATGGTAATAACAGGCTCGGTGTTTTTATAGAAAAAACAAATAGAGATCCCGAAAATCGCAATATCCAGTGGCTAGATATGGCCTATGGCATTGCACCACAGGTTACTGTAAAAAATATAATAATAGCAGCACAGTTTGTATTTATTTCTAGTAAAAACTACGCTTGGGAAAAAGACAACAACCTATCTAATTTTCATGCAAAGCTTGCAGCAAGCTACCCCATTAATTATCGATCTAATAACACAAAAAACTAGTACATGAAAAAGAGTTTTTTGTTGATTGTTTTTTGTGTGAGCCTGCAATTTGTAATGGCGCAATCAGAATCTATGTTATTTGATGGAGTATCGGATTATATTAGAAGATCGCAACTTACAGGAACACTTAACCGTAACAACAGCATACTCATTAATAGTTTTGCGCAAAACCTAACACACTTAGATAGCCTACAAAAAAACAAACCGCTGCTACTTGCAAAATCTAAAAACAATTTTTTAAACCTTAGTTTATTACCGGTATCGCGCACTGCACAGTTTAATAGTGACCTTGCACATGGTTTTAATGATGGTGGCATGATACCATCGGCAGGTATGCAGTGGGTATTTAGTGGTGGAGTGCACCTAAAAGCTGGCGGGCTCGAAATACTTGCAAAGCCCACTTATATAACAGCGCAAAACAGGGAGTTTGAAACATTCCCTACAGAGCATTACCCCGTTTTTTGGAAAACATATTACCGCTGGCTTAACACCATTGACAATCCAGAAAATTTTGGTTTTAACACCTATAAAAAACTACTACCAGGGCAATCGGCTATCAAATATTCTTATAAAAAATTTACCCTTAGTTATGGTACCGAAAACCGCTGGTGGGGGCCTGGGCGTTACAACGCTCTTATATTAAGTAACAACGCAGCAGGATTTGCGCACGCAGCACTTACTAGCAATGCACCCATAAAAACAAAACTTGGTAACCTAGAATTTCAATTAATATCAGGTACCCTACAAAATTCAAATATTTTACCGCCAGATCAGTATAGATATGATCAGGGCGTTTTATTGCACAAACCTAAACCACAGCAAAGCCGTCACATACGCGCCGCCACGGTAAGTTTTAATCCGGTGTTTGCACCTGGTTTATTTGTAGGGGCCACCGCAGTAGGGTATGGTTACAATGGTAATAACAACAACGAACAAGCTACCATGGGCTCTTTATATGCCCGTTATGTAATGCCAGAAGATAGAGCAGAGGTTTACATAGAGTTTGGCCGCAACGATAAATCTCCAACGCCTTTAAATATTGTTACCGAAAACAATTATCCACGTGCGTTTGTAGCTGGCTTTAGAAAGCTGGTACCCATTAACAATAAACAAAAATTTATTGAAATAGCTGCAGAGCTTACACAACTACAACTACCCACAACACCCTTAACTTTTGAAGGTAAAAGTTGGTACACCAGTACCAAAGTGCCCCATGGTTTTACCCACCAGGGCCAAATACTCGGCGCTCATATTGGGCCAGGTAG
>JACCDH010431392.1_pt1 | contig 26933 bp, 31 predicted proteins | sample 7442481 | NCBI WGS metagenome assembly JACCDH01 (sample SAMN15323433, study PRJNA562643) | freshwater metagenome | isolation source: river surface water | place: USA:Blue River Watershed | collected 2017-08-15 | reverse complement strand
GCGTCATAAGCATTCGAACCCTTATAACCAACAACGTAGAACTGCGATGCAGCGCCAGTGTTTGCTGAGTAAGGATCGATAAAGACCTTATAACGACCGTTCAGAGTACCTGCGAAGGTGTTGCCTGTATCGTCCGACGAAAGAGTTGGCGAACCAGCAAGACCACCACCTGTGTCAAGCATGCCTGCCATTGCAAGAGCAGCAGCAACGTCTGACGAACAGATAATGAAGTTACCCTTACCACGACGGGTGTCCTGAGCGATTACGTTAGCGTCACGTTCGATGTTGAACAGAAGACCCTTGAAACGCTCAACCGACCAACGACCGTTCGAGTCAACGTCAAGGTCGAAAGTACCAGCAGTTGCAGTCGAAGCAGCACCTGGCTTAGCAACCTTGTAGATTGTGCGGATAACTTCGCGGTTGATTTCTGCCAGAATTTCCTGCGACAGGATGTTCGACAGTTCCGACTCAGCGTCAAGACCGTGAATTGCCTTCAGGTCCTGTGCGAGTTCGACAGTGTATTCTGCCTTCAGCGCACGAGTCTTAGCAGTTACGGTTGTCTTCTCGATGCTGAATGCCATTTCGTTGAAGTCGGTGCCCGAAGGATCACCAAGAGCTTCAGCGTCTGCAGTAGCAATACCAGTACCAGTTGTGTAAGAACCGTCAACTGGGTTCGAACCAAGGTGAGTGCCAGTACCCGAGAAGTCGGTGTCTGCTTCGTTGAAGAGCGCTTCGGTGCCATTCATTGCAGAGTAGCGCGACTTCATTGCGAAGATAAGACCAGTTGGACCAGTCATTGGCTGAACGCCAGCAACGTCATATGCCATCAGGTTTGGAAGAGCGCGACGAACGAGCGAGATCAGGATTGGATCGTAACGGTCGAGGTTGTCAGCACCACCAGTTGTTGCCTGAGCAATGTTGTTTGCTGCTGGGGTTGTTTCCCAAAGAGCAGCACGCTCTTCACGAAGAGCACGCTCTTGGTTTTCAAGAACTACAGCAGTAACCGAACGTCTGTAGTTGTCCTTGATTTCACCAAGACCTTCGTGGTTTAGGACAGGTTCCCACTTCTTAGTTAATTGTTCTGAAAGAAACATTTAGTTTTCTCCTTATCGGTGTTCAATAGATTTATTTATAAAAATTACTTTTTAGCAGAGAGTGCGTCAAGTGCCTTGACATACTGACTTACTGTTGATCCTTCGATGAACTCGTTATCAACTCCATCGTCAAACTTCTCTTCAGAGATGGTTCTGTTCTTAGGGAAATAGTTTTCCTTAATAACTGTTAACTTCTCTTCGAAGATTTCTGCATTCTCGAATTCTACATCAGCGACCAACGACTTGAACTTTTCAGCGTCTGTCTTTGCGAGGTCTTCAGCAACGACGGAGAAAACGCTTTCCTTCATAAGTTCGGTATTGGCATCGTGCAGTTCTACATTTGCAGCGATTGTCTCATCCAGTTTCGACGCAAGTTCGTCGATCTGGTTTTGCATTTCACCAAGAACATCATATTTTTCTTCTGGAACATCAATATAGTGTTCCGCGAATAGTGTCTTTAGACCGTCAATGAAATCTTCTGTAATCTCGGCGCGAAGACCGTTTTCGACTGCCAGTTGATTTTCTTCGATCCAATTTTCAATTACATAACCGAGATAGGAATCAACCTTCTCGACGAGTTCGGACTTATATTCTTCCATCAATTCAGCAGCTTCTTCAACCAGACGGTCTTCGATGATTGCTACTTCATTGCTTACACGTGCAACAACCATTGCTTCAAAGAGCGATGATGCCTTGTTGCGGAAATCTTCTGTGAGATCTTCGTTGCCGTCGAACAGAGTCGCAAGATCAGCAGCGAAATCTTCTTCTAGATCTTCATCTTCATCGTCGAAATCTTCTTCGTCAAAGTCATCTTCTTCAGGATCGAATTCTTCCTGATGAACGTTACCCTTCGAGTTTGCTTGATTTACAACCGATGCTGGATCAGCAACTGTCTTAAAGTTTGGTGCATCACCAACTGTTCCTGAATGTGCCATAAGATCGTCTTGCTTCAGCGAAGATGCTTCCTTAGCACCAGGATTTTCTGTTTCGTCATCACGCTCACCAGAAATAGTTGCATCTTGCGACGAACCCTGACGAGGTGCAGTTTGATCGCCAGCAACCTTACCAGGAATCGACGAGTCTTTGCCCTTAGCAGCGCCCAATGCGCCAGCAGCAGGACTTGCCTGCGACGAACCCTGCATAGGATTGGTTGCGTCACCTGCTTCGGCAACAACACCCTCGGATAGTTGCTTCTTAGTCAGCAACTCTCTGATTTTGTTCTCTACACTCATTTGCTTCTCCTAAAAGTCGAGATTATATGATATTTATAAAAATTTTGTTTTGCGGGAAACACGATTCAGGAACGATTCGAATACACGAAGTTTCGCTTCTTCTAGTTCTTTCTTGGTCGCTTTCTTGATATAACGCTTGGTCATGTCGCATTGTTGCTCCATCCAAACACCATTAACAACAACCCATTCCTTGCCTTCCATAATACCCTGAACAAACGCATCAGGGGCAGATGGATCTGCTACGATATCCGCAGCAGTAGCAAGATAAAAGTCGTCCTGGACTTCGTTGATGCCTTCTTTATTTGGTTTCAGTGTTCCCATACCACGGGATGACACACCAAGTTTCGCACCACCTTCAATCAGACCTTTGGCAATATTACCCATTGGAGTATCCATGAGTTTTGCCTTACCGATATAATTGTCGCCGTCTTCTTTGAGCGAGACAATCATATGAGAAACACGGTCTAGATTGATCGAAGGTCCATCTGGGTGACCAAGTTCTCCTAGAGCACGGTTTGCTTTAACGTATGATTCGTTGTATCTTTCGACTTCTTTCGCCATAATCTCTTTTGGATAAACACGACCGTTGCGGTTTTTGAGATTTGACTGAAGGAAGATACCTTCAATGAAGTGCGATTTCTTACCGTTTGTTTCTTCAGTAAGGATGTTGATTTCTTCAACGACTTCTGTAATAAGTTTCATTATCCTAGATCTCCATCAGCATCTTGGTGTTGTTGCGGACCATAACCAGAAACTTTGGCAAGTTCTAGAACAACTGCGCCAGTTCCTGATGAAAAGTCAACTACAATATCAGAACCGTTTTCTTCGTTGTCCGACCAACCCATAAATTCCATTTTACCTGTCCCAGACAGATAATAAAGAACCACGCTATTTCTGGTAATAGTAGCGGTGGATCCAACTGACAATGCCCAGTGAATCGTGCGAATATTTGCCTTTGGTGACGACTGAGTTTCCGTCGACTTCTTAAGGTCTGTCGCTAAGGCAACGGTGGCAGAACCAGTGCCACGCACCTTCACAACACCGTGTACCTGTGTTAGTTTAAGAACTGCTTTAGTTGCCATCTGTTAATCCTTACTGGTATCTTGCTTTCTTTGCGTTACGCAAAATTTTGAAATCGTTGCTGTCAACTTTACCATTCTTATTGGCATCAATCTTATGTTGATTACCCTTCAATTCTTCAGACTTGAGCGACTTCTGCATATCAGACTTGCTCTTTCTGTGTTTCGCCTTAAATTCTTTGTCGCCCATTGTTTCCATATCCATGGAAATTTCTTTCATGCGACCTTCTTCAAGTTCGAAGTCTTCCTTCGCTAGACGATCAACTGCCTTGTCGATACCGAAGTAACGCTTGTTAGCACGATCATTGTGTTTTCTTTCTTGCGCAGAAGGTTTTCCGCCCTTCATTCTTTCACCAGCAAGACGACCTGCTACTGTGTCAGAACGACTCATCTGCGTCTTAGCTTTCTTTACGTAAGAACCGAGAGTCTTCTTCGACAGTTCGTCGATCTGTTCTGCTTCTTCAGTCTTAAGACTCTCGCCACGCTTTACGAGTTGCTTGCCTGACATCTGCGCACCTGCTGCTCTCTTGCGAAGAGTCTTGGTGTCCTTCTGATCCTTCGACCAGTCACCGCCACCCATCTTCATCTTGTCGACGATAGCGTTGCCCTGAGCACGTGCTTTCTTGCGGTAACCCTTTAGCGTGTCAGTCGAAAGTTCTTCGAGTTCTTCGACTTCTTCCTTGACCCCTCGATCTGCTTCCAACTTGGCAGCGATTGCCATCTGACGACGCTTCTCCATGCTCTTACCCTTAAACTGGGGAGCATCTGAATCCTGGAAATCCTTGATTACATCGCCCATCTTTGTCTTGGCGATATTAATTCTTTCCATTAATTCCTTAAATGTCAGCATCTTCGTCGTCTCCTAGGTCTTCGAAATCTTCGTCGTCTAAATCTTCATCATCGAACGATTCATCTTCCGAATCATTGAAAATATTGCTTGCAACTTGCTGACGATAATTATCCAGAGCAGTTCCTGCTCGAACATCCATAATGTCCTTAAAGATTTCTTCTGCGCCTGCAAGTGTTCCGTTTTCGATATTATTTATTAGATCTGCTACACTGTTGCTCATTACTATTGTCCTTGTCCATCTTGTTGATCTTGCGGTTGGAACGGTTCAGCAGGAGGAACTTCTGGTGGGTTCGCTTCATTTGCTGCTTCGATTTCCGCAATTTCATCATCAGTTAATTTAAGAATGTGCTTCTGCACATATTCTTTGCTATATAAAGAACCGATATAGTTTGCCATACCGTTAAGAATCTCGATACGAGACTGAAGGATTTGCTGTTCTTTCGATTCAGTATAAAATGCATCAGTTGCATATTGATATCGAATCTTATCTCTCATATCATCCCAGTCTGATTCTGTGATAATACCCTTCAAGATTAGTTGCGTCTTTAGAAGATCATCAAACAGAAGTGAGAATCTGCGGCGAAGTTTGGCAACGAACTTAGTAAACTTCCATTCATCACGGTTAATTTCTGCGGCGCGACCAAAGTTTAGTCCACTTTGTTGCTGTAATCTGGAGATTGGTACGTTCAATGATTGATATAGTTTGCGCTGGAAGAACTCGACGTCTTGGATTTGACCAAGGTTTTCTCCACCAGGAAGTGTTTCAATCTGTGTGCCTCTACCACCTTCACGGCGGGGCAACCAGAAATCTTCAAGCATTGACATGAATTTCTTGTCGTCGCGGATTTCGCCAGTGTTTGAATCGTAAACAACCTTGTTACGATACTGGTTCATAATACCCTTTAGGTATTGTTCCGCTTTAATCTTTGGCAGGTTACCAACGTCAACATAAAATACTCGACGCTCAGGAGCACGAGTGATACGATAGATAACCAGAGCATTTTCCATCATGCGCAACTGATTGGCAGGACGAATTGCTTTATGCAAATATGAAAGACCAACGTTCTTGTCTTGATCAACCAGACCTGAAGGAACGTGACAAATAGCATCCTTGGTGATCTTCAGCATATTTGAAGTGCTGGAGTAATCATTTACGTTTGCGCTCTTTTGATGCACAACGCCCTTTTCATTATACAGAAAATACTCATTAACCTTGGTGATAAAATCTACACCAGACTTAGTGTCTTTTTCCTTGACGATTTCGCGAACCTTTTTGATCTTTCTTGGATCAATGTAGCGAACATCGGTAATACCGCCCTTTGGATTTTTTGTGTCGATTACTTTATGAAAGAACAATCTTCCGTCAATATACCAGCGACGGAAGTAGTCTTGGGCGCGCAATTTGAAATCTAAGACTCTGAGAATTTCTTCAAATTCTTTTTCGATGTCTTTTTTAATTCCAGGAGATACAGCAACATCGTCAAGATTTATGCGAATCGGATCTTCATCATCCAGATTTGCGATAGAATCATTGACGATGTCATCAATTGCTGAATCGACATCTGCCATTCCAGCGATGTCTCGATATCTGCGTATTAATTCTTGTTCGGTGCTGGCAGTTCCATCTAGATCTAGATATGTGCCATAGTAACCACCTGCTTTAATAGCATCTGTGCCACCATCGTCTGTCGGAGCCACAAACGACTTTTCAGTCGGTGGCTCCGAAGACTTTGTAATCTTATAACCAAAAATTTCCATTATATTAAGTTACTCTTATAGTGCGTCAGTTAGGTAGTGCGAGTAATTGAAGGTTACTGTGAACTCTTCGATTACGTCATTCTGACCATATTGCAGAGCAATTTCCGACATGTTAATCGGGAACGCATTATACAGAGTATACTCCATCAGAACTTCGTCGTTGCGGTCAAGGTGTTGAACCTGAACGTCAACTTGGTAGTCGGTTGGAGCAAGAACGCCTGTATTCAGTTCCAGATCATTCATTCCGTTCATCCACTCTTCGAATGGTTTGCGGAGTGACATCTCGGTGTCATTGACGATAGTGATTGTCCAAGGATCGAAGATACGTTCGCCAGCGAGTTTGACTTCACGACCACGATACTGGACAAGAGTTGGGTTTACTGTCGATGCAGGAAGAGCAGCGCCAGTAACCAGCAGCGAGAATTCTCTATCAGGAACTGCAGTTACATATCCTGGGAAATTGAGAATAACACGAAACTGGTTTGGTCTTGCGCCACCAGCACCTAGTAACCCTTTAAACTTTGAAATATCCATAGTAGATTTCTCCTATAATTCTATTTATTCGGGTTATTAGGCACCGACTTCTTCGAACGAAACGCTTGTGCGAGTCGCGATGAAGTTTAGGTAGATGAAGTTGATCGACTTAGCAGGTTTGATGTAGATATCTGCAACAAACTCGTTACGGTCAATTACTTCGCCAGTGTTGTTTGTTTCGTCGCAAACTACGCGGAAGTCATAGATACCACGGCGACCACGAACATCGCGAAGGAATGGTTCTACGAGCGAACGGAACTGCGCACGAGTAAACACATCGTTGAACTCGAACAGTTGGAACTTAGCAGCAGTTGCGATTGCCTTCTCAAGAACGATGAACAGACGACGAACATTGATGCGGTCGAATGCTGATGGTTTCGAAAGAAGAGTCTTGTCGCCATAAAGAACAACGCCCTGTCCTGGGAACGAAACGACTGGGTTCACACCATTCTTGTAAAGTGTGTCGCGGTCTGTTTGGTTTGGCGAGAACAGCAACTTCACGCAGTTCTTGATGCCACCACGGTTGAAACCAGCAGGTGACCACCATGGGTCATTTGTCTGGTCGGTACGTGCACAGAGACCTGCTGTGTCGGCGTTCAGAGGAACGTTTACGTAGACATCGTTATACTTGTCGTACTGTACCTTCCAACCCGAATCCATAACAGCGTATGAAGTCGAACGATCGAGGGTCGAGTTTCTGAATGTTACAATGTCGTCTGCTTCGTCGCCAGCATTGTTTTGAACTGCTGCCAGAGGTGGTGACAGGAATACAACGCAATCCAGACGATCAAGAGCAATATTGTCGATCACGTGCTGAACAGTAGCAACAGCATGGTTGCCTGTCAGAAGAAGCGATACGTCAACAAGTTCCTTGTTCGCGAATAGGTCATATGCGCTTTGAACATCGCCGTCCGATGGAGCAGCGTCAACGCCACCAGTAAGACTGACTGTTTCGCTAAGACCATCAACGATATCGTCGATCAGAGCAAAAGTCGAAGTACCAGCATTACCCCAGTGAGCATTACCGCCAGTTGAAGATGCACCTGCTGTTAGGTGATCCATCCACCAGATATACTTTGATTGTGAATTGATAACATTCTTATAGTAATTTGATGATCCATCCGAATTCTTGGCATCCGATGCCTTAGAAACGAATGCAAACTTCTCAAGAACTGTTCCTGCTGTTCCTGTGAACAGACCGTTTTCATCAACCACGATAATGTGCATTTCGTCATTATCGCCGCCGAGATTGCTGACGTATGAAGATACGTCCGGCGCTGCGTCGAACTGTGCTTCGTATGTCCAACCAGAGAAAGTTGAAGAGTCGGCAACAGAAACCTTTAGAGAGTTACCCAGAGCACCAGCATACTTTGCCGCCCATGCGCCGACTGCGCCTTCTCCAGCAGCGTAAGATGCATTATAGACATCTTCGTTCTTGATGAGAACTGCAGTTCCTGTTGAAACAGCGTTTCTTGCTGCCGAACCAACTGCACGAACCAGTTGCAGGTTGTTGCCGTAACCTAGGAAGTTAGCAGCTGTGTGGAAGTGAACAGTCGTTGTGCTTGTTGGTTTACCATACTCGCGAACGAGTTGGTTTTCCGAAGCAACTGTTTTGATTTCATCTGCAGGACCCCAGAGGAAATAACCAACGTACCCACCAGCAGAAGTCGAAACTGCTGGAACAACATTGGTAAGATCCTTCTCAGTAACTAGGACTCCTGGCGATAATTGAAAAGCCATATTTTTCTCCTCGTATTAAAAACTGACAAAAAACCACTGTCTTGTTTATCAACTTATTTATAAAATGCCTGATTTTATAACCAACCTCTGTTTCGAGGTTGTTCGACGGTCCATAGATCTCCTCCATCAACGAAGGTTTCTTCTTCAGTGCCGTCCATTATAAGTCCGAATGGTGTCAGTTCTTCTTCTATTTGTTTCATTTGATCATCAAAGAGTTTTCTTCTAATATCAATATCAGTCAAGTCTCTGAAGTATGTGTTACTCGTAACCCATGCAAACAAGACTAAACTCATCACCAGATCGTCGAAGTATCCTTCGTCGGCCATCCAAGTTCCCTGTTTTTCAATGAAAGTAGAGAACTCTGATATAGTATCTGCATCGAAAACAAGTAATTTGTTTTCTTCCATCAGAGATTTTAATGTAAAACAACCCTGTCTTTTTACCTGTTTAGTCATTCGAACACCCATTTGGGTTGCTCTACCAAAACCAGGAGACAAATATTGCTTATTAGTATCCTTTGCTGTTGTTAGAATATTGTCGTATTCCAACTCTGCGTGTAAAATGTCTGCGACTTGTTGCCCGATGTCATTAATTTCAATCATGACGTGAGCATTATTATAATCTCTCGCAACCTTATTTATTACGTTTGGATATAGCATTGGAGCGATCTTATTGTTTCGATATTTCGCCACCAACTTGTATGGGACCGTCGTTGCATCCACCACAGTAAATGCAGAATAATCGCCTCCAATACCACGTGCCGTATCAACACCCATAACGTAAGTGTGATCAGGGATCGGATCCTCGAAAATATCTAAACCATCCTTCATGTAAATCGGATCAATAGAACTCATCGCGCCCAGAGTTTTCGCCGCGATCAACGTATTACTTGAACCGAGGAAATTACAGAGAACTTCTTGGTTGAATTTCAGTTCCCCAAGCAGTCGTAACTGTTCTTCTGCCCATGCATCGTCGCGTCCTGGAATTTCAGTATACGGAATAAACATAGGAGCGAAACCATTCGCGCCCTTTTCTGCTTCATTCCAGAATTTCCAGAAGTGATTATAACCGAGAGGTGTTGACGTCAACAGAATCTTTGTTGTTTGACCTGCCGAAATAGTAGGATAAACCGAAGCGAAGAACTGTTCTGCGACGGTGTTTGGAATAATCGCCGCTTCGTCGATATACAACCAGTTTACCGACTTACCACGAATACCAGAGGCAGTCGTAGCAGCAGTGAATACTTTAGATCCATTTTCTAATTCGACGTCGCCCTTGTTCCACGTTCTTACGCCTTGTTGCATCCAGATAGGCAGATTCTCATACATACCTTGGTAACGAGACATGACTTCGCGAGCAGCAGCAGTTTTGTTCGCCATGATAGCGACGGTCTTGGCATCTTGGAACAGCGTATACCAAAGAATGCATGCAGCAGATGTAATAGTTTTACCCTGCTGACGTCCCTCCATCAAGATCGCCTTACGATTGTTCAGGATATGGTGAACCTTGCGCTTCTGACAGTCATAGAGTTTAAACAACTGCAGACCATGGTCAAGAGTAACGATCTGGCAATAATTCTCAATGAAATAGATTGGATCGTCCTGACACTTGATCAGTTCTTCCAGTTGTTCTTGGGTAAAAGTATGTTTGTAACCAATCGGTTTTAGATTAATATTACCGTGGTATGAATTGTCATCACTCATGATCTATAATTTTTTCTTTTTCCGCTTTCAATGCTTTTAAAAGTTCTTGCGTAGAACCAGCAAACACGATATTATTTTGCGTGTCAATATTTTGATTCTTTGGTTTATCTTCTTCCTTGAGTTTCTTTTTCGCTTGCTGCAATTTAAGTAGATCTTGCGCTGCATCACCAGTTGTTTTGATCAACTGTCCCACGACTTCGTATGCACGAGGACTGTCGCTGGCAAGAGCAACGTTTAGCATACCATCGAGTGCCTGCTGACTCTTGTCGATTAACTCGTTGAGTTTTTTTCTTGCGACCTGATAATCGTCTTCAATATCGTCGCCAGTGGATACAACTGAGGGGACTGCAGTTGAAACTACAACTGGAACTGCAGTCACTTCAACTGCTCCAGGGGTTTCTGTTGCTTCTGTTCCGAAAAGATCATCAAGATCTTGATAATTATTGTTCGAAGAATTCATCAAACTGCTCCACATAATCCCAATTATCAACAACAGTAGCATCGCCTGGATTGGTTGTTACCTGATATTGTTGTTGATAGTTTGGTTGTTCAATATCAGTGTAAGTATTCGCGATAGATGTTCTGATGATGCCTTGCTGTTCAACAGGTCCATACAGATTCAATCCGAGAGTAAAGTTTAGTGTCCAGATAATTGATCTTCTTTGTAAGTAATCACCTTCATAATTATCTTCATATGAAATATTATCGAGAGTAATTTGTAAGTCGCGCTTGATTCCCATTGCTGGAATATCGTTTACAGTTACGCAGAAATCTGGATTGAAGAATGGAAGAACTTGTTCAATTATCTGAAGACCATCATCTTGATTTTTTGCCATCACATAAAGTGAAACCGTCATGTCATATGGAGTACTGGTAAATTGAGTTCTAAGTTTGTTGGGATCATCACCTTGCCCTACTGCAACATTCTTCGTCAATAAATTAATTTTCTTTGCTGGGTTATATTGAAGTCCTGTGATCTCAAACCCCATTCTAGGCAAAATAATTGCTGCTGCCTGCGTAGTCGTGCTAGGAACTTCAGCAATACGAGCAAGAAACTTATTCTTGGGTGAGTATGCTAGAGGGACACGAACTGACTGCACAACTTCTTGGTCTGCGTTGAATCTTTTTACGGTGATCTGATTGAAGATCGTGCCGAATGCAACAATTGCTTTACGAATATGTTGATGATAGAAATGTTGACGTAAAAACATTATGCCCTCTTTTGCACCTCACCGAATGGATTGAATGCAGTAAAGTCAAGAATACCCTCTGCTTCCACCTCAAACTCATCATTATCTGATTGTGGATCTGTGTCCGATGTTGCGTATTTCTCTAAGACAACCGAATCGCCAGTAGTATTTAATAGGTAATCACCAGATTCCATGAGTATCTGGAAGCGATAGATGTCTTGACTTGAATTGTCTGTGATTGCATCTATTTCTTCTATTCCTGTATCAATTCTCTCAGAACTGAATTCAAATACATCACACTGTAGTTTGTATGTGTAAATCTTACCAAGTTGGTAGAATGGGTTAAGGAAATCTACATATTTAATTACAAAAAATGTTTTTGTTTTCGAGAAGTAAAGTAGATCGCCTTCTGCTGGACGCCCAGGAAGTTGAACAGTTGCATTTTGAGCAACACCCTCTTCCCAACGCCTCTTGGCAACCACAAAGGTTGCCGAAGATCTAAACTCAAAACCAAACTTTGAGAATAGTTCGCCTTCGCCCTCGAAACCTTGAACGTTCTCAAGATACATTTCGAGAGGATATGCCTGATCAAAATATTGAAGCGCATCCTCACCAAGTATTCCATCTAGATTGCCAGTTTGTTTTGGGAGATAGTAAACATCGTGACCGTAGATCTTCAAACTCTCAATGACAAGATCTTCCACCAAACGCTGTTCGTTTGTGGTTCCCGAAGTATTTCCTGATTGAAAGTAGAAGTTGGTAGGCATGTCTTATCCCACCATAAAATCGACGGGCAACTCCGACTTTAGTTGCATTTCATTTTCGATCGTAGCAATTTCTTCAACTGCCTCGTCGTAAATTTCTTTACCGTTTAGGATGACACCGCCAGGAAGTTGGATTCCACCAAACTTCTTCATGTTCTCGCCCCATTGACGTTTGATCAGCGCTGTTGCATAACGCTTCAAGAACATGTCGTCATAAACTTGAGTATAAGTTGTTGGATCTAGAATGCGATAACATTCGATAATTACATAATCGCCCGGATCGAAGACTTCTTCCCAGTTGACATCAATATACATCTTATCCATTTTACGATTGTAGCGAATAGATCTATCACCAACAAGAAGCATATCAAGCATCGAAAGATGCTGCTGAACCTGAGTATAGTAAATCATATCTGCAGAGAGAAGATTATACATGTCGTTTAGGCGGAACTGATAGATGATATCGAACATGTTGTTACGATTATTCATACCAGAACTTGGACCATTTACTGGTAATACTCTGATTACGCCGATGACTGCATCCGGAATCGAAATATAACCATTCTGAATATCACCAGCAGTATAAAAATTGCTAGAGGCAAGTGCTCTACTGAAACCAGAAACCGAACCTGTTACGGTCTCGCCAGCAACAAATGTTCCAGTAACTTTAGAAACTTTTGCGTTTGTCCCGTCTAAGGAAAACAGTTTGCAAGTGGCGCCAGAAGTCGCGCCTGTTAACGTTTCATCAATTTCAAACGAAGGGGCAGAAAGACCTGAGAATTTAAGATCAGCAGTCGAAACTTGGTGCGTGAGATATACTCTCTCAACGCCATCGAAATGGTATTCTTGAAAGTATTGTAAGGCATCGTCGATGCGATCAGAAACCTGATCATCATCAACGTTGATTTCGATTACTGGGAATCCTAGTCTGCGGAGGCAGTAATCTATTAGTCCTTGTCTTGATGAAATTGCCATTTGTATTCCTCTTTAGGACTATTTATATTCAGGCAATAGAACCCAAATCCCTTGTAACCGTAGAACTATCAGTAATTAATCCCAAGTCAACAGTTTCTGGAACGTTAAATAGGTCAGCATCGTAACTCATCATTTGAACTACAGATCCTGCACTATTTTTTGAATACATTTTACCATCTGCAAGGTTGAGTGCAAGTTCGCCTACCAGTATAGTTTCTGCGCTGGGTGCAGATCCTGAAGTCTCGTTTCTTTTATGTTGAACTGTAGTTGCCATTAGTTTAGTAGATTCCCCGCAGCATCATAAACATTAATTCTATTTGCAGTTACAGTGGATTCTTTGGCAAGAGGAATACCACCTGCTGTTGCACCATCGTGCACTACAACAGTATCTTTCGTGGTATCAACGGTAACTTCAGCAACTGCACCAGTAAAGGTAGCATGTTCAGCAGTAGTTCCTCGTCTAAGTTTTAAACTCGTTGCCATTTTATTACCTTATTAATTCAGTGGAAGAGATTCTGTAGCAGGTTCTTCTGCAACAGAATAATCATCTGCTGTTTCAAATGGCATATTTCCATCAAGACCAACATAATTACCTGATGGTTTTGGTTGTTCCAACTGTTGTTCTAACAATTGAATCTTAACTGCTTGTTCTTTGATGGTCTCATTTGCCATTGTAAGTTGTGTGTTCAGCATGATGTTATCAAGTGTCAATGCCTTCAGTCGTTCTGCTAGGTTAGCAATATACGAATTAATAAACTTTGTTTGGTCCATAATTAATCTCCAAAAGCGGGAGAGGAAAATTCCTCTCCCGTATTATATATTAGTATGTTCCGCCGTCGATATTACCGAACGCTGGTGTTCCACCCGAACCACCAGAGATAAGAACCTGTCCAGCAGTTCCAGCAGAAGTCGCTGCTAGAGCAGAAGTTCCATTTCCGTAGAGAATACCCTTCGATGTAAAACTTCCTGCGCCAGTGCCGCCATCAGCAACTGCGATGTCAGAAGAAAGACTAGAAACAGTTCCGCCTTCGATGTTAGCAACAAGAGTCGCTACAGTATAACCAGTTGCACCAGTGTTAACTGTGGTTGTTGGAGCAGATTGCGAATCCTTGAAGAGTTTCCACTTACCGTCGGAAGCATCACGGAAGAAACCGCCATAGAGATCTAGCGATCCAGAAGTGTCATAAACGCCAAAGAGACCGATGTCGACTGCATCAGTTGCAGTATTGTCAGTAGCAAGTCCAATCAGAGGGTCGGAAACAGTCAGCGTTGTTGAATTGACAGTTGTAGTTGTTCCGGAAACTGTAAGGTTTCCTGCAACAGTAACGTTAGCGCCTGACAGTGTCAGTGCAGTAGTTCCGCCAGACGACTTGATGTCATTACCTGTAACTGTCAAGTCGCCAGCAATAGCAACATCAGCACCGCTAAGTGTGATTGCAGTTGCTGAAGATGATTTAATGTCGTTTCCTGTAACAGTAAGATCGCCCGCAATCGCGGCATCAGCACCACTTAGTGTGATTGCAGTTGTGCCACCTGACGATTTAATATCGTTACCACCAACAGTTAGATCACCGACAAGAGCAACATCGTCAGTAAGTGCAACAGTTACAGCACCACCTTCTGACCCTGAACCTGTTACGCTGATTTGGTTTGTTGTGCCAGCAACAGTAGCAACATAGTTACCTGTCGTGTCAGTGCCAAGAGCAACTGAATTGGCGCCAATAGTTACAACACCTGCTTCGGTAACTGTAATGTCACCCGAAAGACCAGCATAGATATAATCTGCTACATCTTCTGCGGTAATCTTTCTGTTTGCAGTTGCGGAGGCATCATAAACTAGGAATTCGTCAGCATCAGCAAGAGCAGTAAGAGCAGTTGTTCCATTTACATCAACAACGATACCAACTTGGTTGTCCGAAACTGTTGTCTTGATTCCTGCTGTGCCCGCAAACGTCAGAGTTGACCCAGTCGAGAACGAGTCGGTATTGGGAGTTCCTTGATTGTCCGAGATCGTGAAAGATGATGCTGCAGGAGCAGAGAACGAAAGATTCCCTGAACCATCAGAAACAAGAACATCACCGTTATTCCCATCAGTGCTCGGCAGGGTTAGGACAATATCACCTGCAAGACTATCTGGTCCCTTTAGTGTGACCTTGTTTGTGCCGTTGCCTGTGCCTTCGGAGAAAGTAACCTTACCCGATACAGAAGATGTTGGTTTTGTCAGAAGTGCATCAACAGTAGAAGTATATTTCTTACCGCCAATTGCATCGATAGTTGCTGCAGATCCAGAGTCAACTGACTCAATATAGAGGACAGCATTAGCACCATTATTTGCAGCATCTTCTGCGTATGCCATTTCACCTTCTAGAAGATCAGAAGTTGTTGGTGCAGTAGAACCTGCACTTCTTTTAATTTGAATAATTGTTGACATTATTTTGTGTCCTTACGTTATGGTTAAAATGTTCCGCCATCAATAATACCAAGATTAATATCTTCGGCAGGTGCTGCCTCCCACTTTCTTGTCGCTGAGTTATAAACTAGCGTATAACCATCTTGCACCGTTTCATCGTCAACTGCAACATTACTCAAATTCTCGAGTTTTGCTGCGGAATTCTTACTTAGAATATTTGTATTTATTCCACTCTGCGGCGTAACTGTAGTATTGATTCCATTATTCAGTGGAACTGTTACTTTTACTGCCATTATTTTGTTACCTCTGGATTGATTACAACAATACCTTCTAGTATGCGGAGTGTCTCTTCGTCGCTGGCAATTTCAATATCATAGACATATCTACCTGCCTTCAATGCGCTTGTTTGTGTCGCAGTGAGGGAAATGGTAACTTCCCCGTCTGTCGGTGAAGATGCCACTGCAGTAAAACTGGTCGCCGTCGAAGAATAATAAGACTTTCTCATCTGCGCAGATACAGCGTAATCCGTCAGATCTTTGACGTCGCCATTTTGATCACTAACTGTAATTGTCAAAGAATATGTTGTTCCTTGATCAATATACAAATTTTGAATTGTCGCCATCTAGAAACCCTTATAAATTATTCTACTATATTTATAAGATTGAGGTTTCCGTGAAGACAATAATGATGCTCAAATACGGCGAGAAATATACTGCCGAAGATGTGACTAGAATCGTAGAAGCAACTGGGAGAAAGTATACCTATGTTTGCTTTACAGATGACCCAACGGATTTAGATCCGATTGTTCTTGCTTGCCCATTACCAGAAAATGTCGAGGGACACTGGTATAAAGTATGGTTATTCAGTCAACGGGGATTCGGTGATGTTCTTTACTTGGATCTTGATGTGAGAATCCAAAAAAATATTGATCATCTGTGGAATTACCTTGACAATAATCCAACAATCGCGTATACTTATTGGAAGAATAAAGAATTTCCTGATCATGTTGGCGAGACACATGACATGCGCTACCTGAGTAATTACAACTCGAGTGTTATGATGTGGAAAGAAGGTTCTGGTCAGTATATTTGGGACCATTTCAATACCAACCCAGACTACTTCATGGTTAAATACTTCGGAGATGATAGATTTCTTTGGCATGAAACATTTGGTTTAAATCATTTTCCAAAGGGTGAAATTTATTCGTTTGTTTATGGTGCAGATTATTATGGAATTGACGACCACAACGAATCATTTTACTATCGCCCAAGTTACACGATAGCATTATTAAACGGTTTGGATCAGTTCCCTGGAGCAGATAAAGAGTATGATGAACTTCGTATGCATTAAGTGGGGCGACAAGTATCCTGCAGAATACGTAAACAATCTATACAATATGGTGAGAAGGAACTATGCGCACAACCTTTCTTCATACACATTTACATGCTATACTGATAACCCAGAAGGAATAGAATGTGATACTGCCCCGATTCCCGACGATGGTGTTCTTCATCCAAAATATTATTTCGGCAAGGAAGACTACTGCTTTGATCGGGCAAAATTTTTAGTCTTTAATTCCCACAATTGGTTAGGATATAACGGAAATTGGTGTTACTTCGATTTAGATGTGGTTATTCAGGATGATATAACTGACATTGATAATTTATCCCACAAACCAAGAATAATTCATTGTCGTTGGCAACCTCAATCTCAAAAACACGATAGATTCTTTATTGAAACACGCGGAACATTTTTCAATTCTAGCATGATGCTTTGGCCGGGAAAATCATGCGAGCACATATACTATGATGTAATAAACAATTCAGAAGAAGTATTTAAAACTTTCTTTAAGGGAAGCGATAATTACCATTACTGGAGACAAAGAGATTTCTGGAAAGACATTCCAGGTGGATGGGTATATTCTTGGAATCGAGGAAAACATCATCCGAATGATCTTGAACAATTTAAATTTAGAAAAGATGCAGTTATTTGCTTGTTCAATACTGATAATGTTCCGCATCCGTCAACGAAAAATCATGTCGAACTTGCAGATTGTAAGGATGAGAATATTGTAAAATTATGGACAAAATAAGAGTCAACTACGTCTGCTGTAAATGGGGAACGAAATACTCGGCGGAGTTTGTCAATCGTCTTTATCGTATGGCAAAGAAGCATACCCCAGAAAGATTCGACTTTCATTTCTACTGTTATACAGATGATAGTGAAGGATTCGAAAGCGAAATAAAAGTCATTGACTTTCCGGATATTCCAAACATTCATCCAAAATATTGGTTCGGTTCAGATGACTTCAAATACGGCATGGCGAGGTGTTGGGACAGACCAAAGACGTTCATCTTCAATACCCACAACTTCGCAGAGGATAAACCTACTGGAAGATTTGTCTTTTTTGACCTTGATGTCATCATTCAAAATGATCTAACGCCGATCATAACATATGACTTTGAACACCCGACCAAATTGCGATCATGGTGGCAAGATCCTCGACCCATGAAGTCCCGCAACTTCAAGTTGTCGCACGGTGCTTATACGAACGGTAGTTGTATGGTGTGGTCAGATGATCAGACAGAATGTATCTGGCAGGATGTGCTAGAAAATCAAGAACACATTTGGTTCACATTCACGGACGGAACAGATAACTATCATAGTTGGCGCTGGGGAGAATTTCGAACTGACGGACAGCCTTCTTTATGGAAGCATTTTCCGAGTATGTTTGCTTACTCATATAATAGAGGTAGAGACTGGGAGCAGGGTGATTTAGAAGTCGGTATATATAGAAAGAACTGTATTCTTTGTGTGTTCAACGTTGACTTACTACCGTTTCAAGATAACAGTCGTGGTAAAGTGAAGCAGAAATCCCTTGTTGATCCTGATCTATTAGAGCATTGGAATGTTTGATGATTAATATCTACACTGTTAAATGGGGATTTAAGTATGGACCCGAACACGTAAATCGTATATTCGAACAATGCAAAAAATATATTACTCGTGACTTTAGATTTTATTGCATAACCGAACATTCTGGGGATTTAAATCCGGAAATATATGTAATTAAATTGCCGGAAAATAACTACTACGAAAAATGGTGGAACAAACTATATTTGTTCGATAAATCTATAGTCAGGCAACAGGGTGAAAAATTATTCTTGGATCTTGATATAGAAATTCAAAATAATATTGATTGCATCGTAGACTATGACCCCGAAGATAGATTAACATTTATTCGAACGCATTGGCACAATCTGAAGAAGATGAAGACAGATTGTAAAGATATTCCTCACAAATACACTGATCTTAATTCTAGTGTTCTGAGATGGAATGATCGATTAGACATCGACAAAATAACCAAGTTCGTTAGAGATTATCCTGATCAGATGTTTTTCTATTATCGCGGTCTAGATAATCTTTTTGGGCATCAAAGAGAACGCCTGTTAAAAATTAATTTTTTCCCAGATGGTTGGGTTTACAGTTATAATTACGGATATGTTTGGCCGACTGATGTCAGAGAACAAGTTGTCCGTGAAGAACCTCTAATTTGTTTATACGATTCAATGGAAAGACCACAAGATGTTAAATTATAATTACCTTAATAATTATAGAAATTGGGGAGAAGGTCTAGACAAGATTGCTCACGAGATGCCTTGGAAGCATGAAGACTTTCGTAAATCTATGAACCCAAACACAATGGACGCTGCTATTTGGTTAGTAGAAGAATTGAAGAAATGTATCGATAACAATAAAAAACTTGATATAACAATTTTAAATTCCTGGTTAGGATTTCCTCTTGTCCCACTGCTGTGCGAAAACCTCAATGTAAAAAAGATTAATTTAATTGATATTGATAACGACGCCCTAGAATTGTCTAAAGTATTTAATCGTTACTATTCAGAAAAAGGGATTGAATTAAACCATATCAACTGGGATATTCCGTTTGCGTATCATGACATAAACGCTTTGAACACCGATGTAGTAATTTCTATATGTTGCGAAACAATGTATCCATTGAAGAAACTGACCACCGCAAATAAAGATTGCGTATTCGCTTGTCAGTCTTCAAACGTGTTCAGAGAAATGTATGGTATAAACTGCGTTCCTACTGTTGAAGAACACATCGAAAACGTTGGTTTAAATACCGTTATGTATCAAGGTCAGATTGAGCAATCATATTGGTCATGGGACGGTAAGGTCAATTTTGACCGTTTCATGGCAATAGGGAAGAAGTAGCAGAGATCAAGAAAAGTGAGATGCGTCCTCGCCTGTAATGTCTTCGATCATCGATCTCCAGATCTCAAGGTGCGGGATGACATATGCCAACGTCAGTCTCTCTGACGTATTAGAGCAACAATGATAGACAATTTTATCTGCTTCTGATTTATTGCCGAAATAACCTACCTTACAAGACCAACCCTTTGGATCAACCAAAGTAACCACTTCCTTTGTAACTGGATCCAAATATCTGAAGAATCCACCATTCTCATCGGAATTATATGTAATCAAAATATTGTATCCAGCGGCATTCCAATTTGTGTGCCATCCCATAAATCCATCAACTGGGTAATAAGTAAACACTGCGTTGTTTCTGGCACCAAGAAATGTCATCAACTCTGAATTAGTTTCCTGTTGCTTTTCTGCAAATTTCTTCAAAAACCACGGTTGCCCGTGTGCCTGTGACATATCGGTGCAGTAAGCAACATCGGGGAACCCAACATGCCGATCGCCTTTATTTACAATATGATTCAGATATTGTTCGTCACAAGAAGTAACGTTATTTAAACCGCCACCTCTTCTCAAAATATCTTGCGTTGGACCAAGAACGCTTGTTCGATCTTCTTGTGCAAAAAACCATTCAGCGAACGGGTCGAGGATATCAAGCAAATCTTGTGAGATAGGTTCTGCGAATTTTAACATTTAATCTAATAATCCTGCTGGGAGGGTATAATGGTAAATAACCATTTCTTGCCCCTGTAATTCTTCTTCTTTATAACCTGCGATGAAATTCCACCTAGCATCTGGGTCTGGAAATCTTCCTGCGCGAACACCAGTATTTCCATTAGTCAAAAGATTCCACATGGTAAACGTATCCCATTGCGCCGCAGACTTGGGATAGTGCTTAAAATCATATCCTGGTTTGTTTTGTTCAAGATATTGTTCCCACCACTGCCACATGAGGTTTAATGTCTGCGGATTATTGCGATACACAAACAACCCACAATGTTCTGTCATTTCCTCAGTCTCAGAAAGTTTGGTCAACGCTGCGTTATATGGTCTATTTGCCGTGAAGATAATATCTATATCGTCAGGAATCTGATCGAAGATTTTCTGAATATCTTCGTGCTGAACTTCTGTATCGCAGTCCATATAAACTGTCAAGTCATACGGAGTTTTATCTAGCGCCCAGAGTTTAGCTCTCTTGTGTCGAGGAACATCCTCTGTGATAATCTGCTCGAAAATATCATAGTCGCCATCTTCAACCCAATCCGCATGAGTAAATAAGGTGATTTTCGCATCAGGATAGTAATCTAGCAACGATAGAGCAGAGTTTTTTGCTGCTCTATAGTAACCACGCCGCAATGATGCAACGTAAACAAATCCTTTATTCGGCACTAACTGCTTCCTTGACCATCGCAGTATTTGCTTCTTCTTGCTGTAGAAGCATTACAGTGTAGGCAGTAACTTCCATAATGTTCTTCGCCTTACGAATCTTAGACTTGAGTTCTCGATTTTTTGAAGACTTAATCAGATCAATTTCAAATGCATCTAACTTAGCAGCGAACAATTGCTCCTGCTGCATGCGAGTCTTGTCGACTTTCTGTCGTTCAATGTTATGTTTAATTCGCTCATTTCTGTCGTCGATGCGTTTCTGAGTGTTAGCATCGATTTGCTCAATGCTAAATTTCTTCATAAGTTCGTCAAAATCTCGATTTGTTCCATCATTCATGATAGATGCAGTTACGCGCTTGCCCGTTTCTGGATAGTAAAATTCTGCAATTACATGCTGCTTTTCCTTACTCGACCAGTAAGGATTTTCGATTATACGATTCGTAGTCATTCAAAATCTCCAAAAAATGCATTACCTAATATTATGTATAAGACTTTTCAAACAGAAAGTCAAGGTTTTTATGCTGTGCGAACCCAAAGTTTTACTGTAGAAATTGTTTCTTTAGATGAAATTACAGTAGCACCTGAATATGTTCCGGAATATGTTCCGGTGTAGTTTCCAGCATAATTACCCGAATAGTTTCTAGAACCAGCATAATATCCAGTGTAATTACCCGTAAAGTAACCTGTGTATGTTCCCGTATACGTTGCCGTACCGAGATAATTACCTGTGAAATTACCAGCATAAGTTCCGGCATAGTTGCCCGTGTAATTCGCAGGACCAATATAGTTTCCGGTAAAGAATCCGGTGTAAGTGCCTGCATATGTGCCAGCATATGTTCCAGCATAATTTCTAGAACCAGCGTAATACCCTGTGTAATAACCTAGGAAATAACCAGTATAATATCCAGTGTAGTATCCACCGACATAACCACCATAGTATAGAACATAGTTTCCTGCAAAATTGCTGGCATAATTCCCTGCATATGCGCCTGCATAGTTGGCGGCATAGTTTCTGGATCCAGCATAATTACCGACATAGTTACCAGTAAACCCTTGCGAGTATGATCCAGAATATGGAGCAGTTCCAGTGTATGTCCCTGCATAGTTTCCGGTAAAGTTTCCGGTATATGTTCCTGAGTAATTCGCAGGACCTACATATCCGCCGCTGAAATTATTGGCATACGAACCAGAATAGTTACCAGCATAGTTACCGGAATATGTTCTAGAACCAGCATATGTTCCAGCATAATTGCCTGCATAATTACCTACATAATTTTGCGGAGTTATTTGTTCTCTGGTATCTGAGAATTCGTCACCCATTTGCACCCATGTACCACCGGAAACTGGTGCGGTTGATTGAATTTTATAAGTTCCAACCCCAGTATCAATAATACGATTGCGGAAATTTGGCAGCATTTGCAGAATTTCAGCAGAAGACATTTCTTTAATGTCTTTGGTATTGATCAGTTTCAGCGGTTTTAGGTTAGAATCTGATAGAGAAGTCGCAGCAGTTTTTTGCCACAGGTAAGTTACTGTGTTACCGCCGTTTGCCACATCAGTGAGCGTATATCTTGCGACCCATGTCCCGCCAGTTGGTGCAGTTGCTTGTAATCTGTATTGACCAGCCGTATAAGAAGTTTCGCCGACCATTGCGCTAATGGCATAATCTAAAATTTCGGTGTCAATTTGACCATCAGTCATTTCTCTGATGCCGCCATCATATTTTATTGGTCTATTTGTTATACTTTCTGACGCAGCAGCAGTTACTTGCTTGGCATAGTAAGTTACTGTGTTGACAGCACCAGATGCAGGATGTGTTCCTGTTGCTTCTTGTAAATCCGTATCAACAAATGTACCGATGGATGTTCCTGCGCCGGAATTATTGGTTGTGATGTTAATTTCTGCAGTGCCAGTTCCGTCTGAATTTGCGCCAAACGATACTGTTAGTGTTGATGCAATGTAATTCTTGACTTCTGCAACAGACATTTCCTGCAAACCTTGCCAGTTTGAGGAAGATACTGGAGTCGCCGAAGATTTATTTCTTAATACCATTTTATGCTGTCCTGATCCACAACTTCACAGTCGAAACAGTATCTTTCGATGATTGAATAGTGGCACCAGAATAATTTCCTGAAAATGTTCCACTGAAATTATTTAGGTAAGATCCAGAATAGTTTCCTGTGTAAGATCCACCGCCTGCATAATTTCCTGTGAAATTAGCAGTAGAATAATTTGTTGTCGAGAAATTACCAGTGAAGTTACCGATATAATTACCAGAATAGTTCGCAGGGCCAGTAAAATAACCAGTGTAAGTGCCACCTGGACCAGAGAAATATCCAGTATATGGAACTGGCGGTACGAAACCATTATAGTTTCCTGTGTATGAGGTGCCGTATGCAGTTCCTTGATAAGAAACTGGGGAAGAATAAAACCCTGTGAAATATGCTAGATAAGTTCCCGCATAATTTCTAGAACCAGCGTAGAATCCGGTGTATGTTCCGCCGTAAGTTCCAGCATAGTTGCCAGCATAATTTCTAGATCCAGCATAAAAACCAGTGTAGTATCCAGTGTAATTTACTATTCCTGTGTAATTTGGACCTGGTCCTGTATAATAACCTAGATAAAATGCTGGAACAGTTCCTACCCATGGTCCCAAATCTACAAATGCTTGATAACCGCCAGAGTAGTTTGTCGGGGTTGAATAGAATGCAGTATAAAATCCTGTAAATGGTTCTGGGAATGCAAATCTTATTGAAGTATATGCTCCACCAGAATAACTTGGTCCTGGTCCAGCATAAAATCCAGTGTAGAATGGTGCCATGAAGTAACCAGTATATGCAGTTCCTGGTCCAGTATAGTTTATTGGACCAGCATAGTTACCAGCATAAGAACCAGCATAGTTACCGGAATATGTTCTAGAACCAGAATAATACCCAATATAATTCCCGGAATAATTGCCAGCATAGTTACCAGCATAATTTCTAGAACCAGAATAATATGCGACATAATTCCCAGAATAATTTGGTCCTGGACTGCTGTAGAATGCAGAATAAAATGGCGATCCAGTATATGAACCAGAATATCCAACTAGTGGACCAAGTGGCGCAGTATATGTTGGACCAGTATAAGTTCCACTAGCACTAAAGAATCCCGAGTATGGAGCAGTCCCGAGGTAATTCCCGCTGAAGGTTCCGGAGAATGAAGAAGAGTAGTAAGAGATGGAAGAGAAATTACCAGTATATGTACCACTGTAGTTTGCTACGCCCCCGTAACTTCCACTATAATTTCCGGTAAAGTTTCCGGTAAAGTTTCCTGCGTAATTTCCGGCATAGTTTTGGGGGGCAATTTGTTCTCGAGTATCCGAGAAAGAATTACCCATTTGAATCCATGTTCCACCCGAAGTTGGCGCAGTTTCCTGCAACTTATATGTTCCGATACCAGTATCAATAATACGATTACGGAAATTGGGCAACATCTGCTCAATCTCAGATTCCGACATCTGTTTACAGTTACTGCCGTTAAATAATCTAAGTGGTGTATAATCCGAATTCGGAGAAGAAGATGCCACCGTTTTCTGCCACAGGTATGTTACTGTGTTCCCACCAAGCGCAACATCTGTTATGGTATAGCGAGAAACCCAAGTACCCCCAGTTGGTGCAGTTGCTTGTAATCTGTATTGCCCAGCAGTATAAGAGGTTTCATTGACCATTGCATTAATTACAAGATCCATTACGCCGTCTATATCCGAATCGCTCATCTCTTCTAGATGAGAGTCCCATGCAACAGGTCTATTTGTTATACTTTCTGACGCAGCAGCAGTTACCTGCTTTGCGTAGTATGTTGTGGTTAATGTTGTTCCGCTGGCAGGATGAGTTCCAATTGCTTCAGTTCTAGTCGTGTCTGTAAAATTGCCGATTGATGTTCCAGGACCGGAATTGTTGGTTGCAATATTAATTTCTGCAGTGCCAGTTCCGTCCGTTACCGCAGCGAACTTTTCGGTGATAACGTTAGCAATATAATTTTTTACCTCCGCATCGGTCATGGTCTGCAAACCGCTGATGTTTGCAGAAGTGATTGGGGATCCTGATGCCTTGACCTTTAGAGGATTCATTATTAATTCAACCTATTACCACTTGTGTCGTATACGATTAGATTAGTAACGCGATACCAATCTTGTGTATCCTGCGCAACAAATTCTACTGATGAATATGGCGCGAGGTTTACACCAGCGTTGACAGTTCCACCATCAATAACGTCTGACGTATTTGGGTAAACAACAATAGTAACCGCAGTGGTATTAACTACCTTGACATTGAGTCCTGCTGCAGCAGTCGGTAACTTGACACCTTGACTTGCTGTGGCAGAAGTAACGATATTAACTACCTTTGTCAGCGCAGTAGCATCGCCTTGCGTTGACCCTGCAGCAGTTACTGAACCTGCGACCGATAGGGTGAGTGATCCGGTGAGTGATAAATCTGCGAAAGAAGGACTGTCGCCAGATTCATACTTATCAGTATTCAAATTGCTGAAGTTATCATCAACTTCAGTATTTGTCAGCGGAGTCCCCTTTACAGATCTAAGGGTAAGTGTGCTCATGCTTTTTTATCCTTGTACCTGTAGAATTTGTTTTAGTAAGTTTTTAATCTCAATCATATCATTCTTAAGATTATTTATATCGTCCCCATAGGACTCAATTTGTTGCATATGTCTTTTTCTTGCTTTATATGCCTTCAATGAATTATGATCATTGGAGAGAATCGCCTTAGAATGACTATCCCTTTCATACTTGTCGGTATCTGTGAGTTTTATTTTTGACATATTATACCTGCAATGCTATAGCTCTAAGTTCTCTCACCAACGGAACAATCGAACTGTTTGTTGATAGAGGAATTACTTTAACTGCGAATGTTTTGTATCCGGTAAACGTTGCGCTTCCGACAGTATATTCAAATATATAACTTCCATTCTTATTTGCGGCAGGAATGGTGTATTCATATTCAACAAAACCAGAACGTGCTGCACTGTCTAGAGGAGAATTTGTCAATTCTAATTCAATCCAGTCAAGATCATCAAAGTTTGAAGAATCCGTCGCATTCTGGAACTTACCGTAAACCTTGACGTCACATTCTGTCGGAATCTTATTGCTCAAGTATACCTTCAGATCTTCCGCGTCCTGCCCATCGTCAAGAACAACACGACGAGAAATATATTTCGATGAAGCAAAACCATTGTTTCCGTCTTCATTGGTTGTGTCGTTGTTAACATCATTTGCGATGGCGATGATAGAACATTTTCTTGTATCGATTACAGGCGAAACTGTTGAGGTTTGAGTGAACATCCCAGCACGAACAGTCAACGATTTATCTCCAGACAAATCTGCCTGTTCATTTGAGTAGGAATATACTTGTGCCTCGTACGATAGTTCGTATTCTTGACCGAAATTGAATGTTTGGAAAGTATTTCCGCCAGCGCCAGCGCCAGTAGCAGTTGGAGCAAAACTCCATACGACCTGCGCAGGAGTATGATCAACGAACCCAATATTGGTGTCAATCACGTTCAATTGCTTGTTTTCAATTTCAGTAATCGAAGCATATGTCGAACCGTTACCAACAACATCGGCAACTGTAAACGAACCACTGGAAACTAGTAGTTTTGCCACGTTGTAGAGCGAATCGTATTGCGTAACGAAACCACGATTCAACGTCACATTGACTACTGCCCCTGCACCGCCGCCACTGGAAATTGTCAGTGTTGGATTACCAGTATAACCAGATCCAGGATTAGTAACAACAACATTAGTAACTGCACCGCCGGAAATTGTGACAGCAACAGTAGCATTTACAGTAGCACCGCCGCCACTCAGAGTATGAGTGATAGTTCCGTTGGTATATCCAGATCCAGCGTTGCTGATGTCAAACGAGAAACCATGTACCTCGTCACCAGCGGCAAAATTACCATCCGAGAATGAATCGAACTTCAGATAAT
>JACCDH011467148.1_pt1 | contig 26944 bp, 25 predicted proteins | sample 7442481 | NCBI WGS metagenome assembly JACCDH01 (sample SAMN15323433, study PRJNA562643) | freshwater metagenome | isolation source: river surface water | place: USA:Blue River Watershed | collected 2017-08-15 | reverse complement strand
TAGTGCTGGATCACCCCTGCGGTTTCGAGGGCCTTGACGCGTGCCAGGCAGGGTGAAGGCGACAGATGCACCCGGCGCGCCAGCTCCACATTCGACAAGGAGCCGTCCTGCTGCAGTTCTTTAAGAATCCGAAGATCTATTCCGTCTAATTTCATATATCGACATTTTGTGCTGAAAACGGCATTTCATGCAAATGAAAACGGAATCCTGTTTGGTCGGCTTCTTTCTACACTGGAGCCATGAACCTGAACGACTTCCCGGACACCAATCCCGACGAGACCGCCGAGTGGCGGGACGCTTTTGAAGCCCTGCTGGCAGCCGAGGGCGCCGAGCGTGCCCGCTTCATCCTGGACCAGCTGGCCCACCGGGCCCGCGGCCCCCAGGTGGCCTGGTCACCCGAGCGGGTCACACCCTATGTGAACACCATTCCGGTCGAACGCCAGCCCGCCTTTCCGGGCGATCTGGCCATCGAGGAGCGGCTGGGTTCGCTCATGCGCTGGAACGCGTTGGCGATGGTGGTGCGGGCCAATGCCGCTTACGGCGAACTGGGCGGGCACATCGCCAGCTACGCGAGTGCTGCAGACCTGTTTGAAGTCGGCTTCAACCATTTCTTCCATGCCCGCAACGAAGCGCACGGTGGCGATCTGGTGTTCTTCCAGCCGCACAGTGCACCGGGCGTTTATGCGCGCGCCTTCATGGAAGGGCGTTTGACGGAAACGGACTTGTCCTTCTATCGCCGCGAAATCACGGCGGCCGAGCACGGTGCCCGGGGTTTGTCGAGCTATCCGCACCCCTGGCTCATGCCGGACTTCTGGCAGTTCCCGACCGGTTCGATGGGCATCGGCCCGATCAGTTCGATCTACCACGCGCGCTTCATGCACTACCTCACCCATCGCAAGATCCTCAATTGCGAAGGGCGCAAGGTCTGGGGGGTGTTTGGTGACGGTGAGATGGATGAACCCGAATCCATGAGCGCACTGACCCTGGCCGCCCGCGAAAAGCTGGACAACCTGGTCTGGGTGGTCAACTGCAACCTGCAGCGCCTCGATGGCCCGGTGCGTGGCAACGGGCGCATCATCGACGAGTTGGAAAAGCTGTTTGCCGGTGCCGGCTGGAACGTCATCAAGCTGGTCTGGGGCAGTGACTGGGATGGCCTGTTTGCACGCGACACGACGGGCGCACTGGCGCGGGCGTTTGCGCAGACCGTGGACGGGCAGATGCAGACCTTTGCTGCCAAGGATGGGCGCTTCAACCGTGAAAACTTCTTTGGCCAGAACGAAGAACTGATCCGGCTGGCGCAGGGCATGACGGACGAGCAGATCGACCGGCTCAAGCGCGGCGGCCACGATCTGGTGAAGATCCACGCGGCCTACGCCACAGCGGCGGCGCACCGCGGCCAACCCAGTGTGATCCTGGCCCACACCAAAAAGGGCTATGGCATGGGCAGCGCCGGTCAGGGCAAGATGACCACACACAGCCAGAAGAAACTCGACGAGCAGGATCTGATCGAATACCGCAACCGCTTCAACCTGCCGCTCACCGACGAGCAGGCCAAGGGGCTGGCGTTCTACAAGCCAGCCGATGACAGCCCTGAGATGACCTACCTGCGCGAGCACCGCGCCCGCCTGGGCGGCGCCATGCCGCGCCGCGAGACCCGTTGCGATGTGGTGCCCGTACCGCCAATCGAGGCCTATGCGCAATTTGCCTTGCGCGCCGATGGCAAGGAGATGAGCACGACCATGGCCTTTGTGCGCGTGCTGGGCAACCTGCTCAAGGACAGCATGCTGGGGCCGCGCATCGTCCCGATCGTCGCCGACGAGGCACGCACTTTCGGCATGGCCAACCTGTTCAAGCAGGTCGGCATCTACAGCTGCGTGGGCCAGAAATACGCCCCGGAAGACATCGGCTCGGTGCTCAGCTACCGAGAAGCCCTGGACGGCCAGATCCTGGAAGAAGGCATCAGCGAGGCGGGTGCCATCGCCAGCTGGACGGCTGCGGCCACCAGCTACAGCGTGCACGGCACGGCCATGCTGCCGTTCTACATCTATTACTCGATGTTCGGCTTTCAGCGGGTGGGCGATGCGATCTGGGCGGCCGCTGACCAACGGGCGCGTGGCTTTTTGCTCGGCGCCACGTCGGGTCGCACCACCCTGGGCGGCGAAGGCCTGCAGCACCAGGATGGCTCCAGCCATCTGGTGTCGGCCACGATCCCGAACTGCAAGAGCTACGACCCGGCGTTTGCCGGGGAGCTGGCAGTGATCCTGGATGCCGGCATGCGCGAAATGCTGGTGGAGCAGCAGGACGTGTTTTATTACGTCACCCTGATGAACGAGAACTACGCCCAGCCCGACCTGCCGGCCAATGCGGCGGCGGGTGTGCTGCGCGGGGGCTACAAGTTTGCCTCTTACGGTCCGCAGGCGGGGCAGCGGGTGACCTTGCTCGGTTCGGGCGCCATCCTGACCGAAGTCATCAAGGCGGCCCAGCAGCTGGCGCAGCAGGGTGTGGGCGTGGATGTGCTGAGCATCACCAGCTGGAGCGAGCTGGCGCGTGATGGCATGGCGCAGGCGCAGACCTGGATCGGGCAGCTTCTGGCACAGACACAGGGGCCGGTGATTGCGGCCAGCGACTATGTGCGTGCTGTACCCGAAAGCATCCGCGCCTTTGTGCCGAATGGGCGCAGCTACAGCACGCTGGGCACCGACGGTTTTGGCCGCAGTGACACCCGTGCCGCGTTGCGGGCGTTCTTCCGGGTGGATGCGGCCAGCATCCAAGAGGCGGCGCTGCAGCGCCTGGCCGCTTCACACTGAAGGCCACGCCACTTTCTCCTGTCGGACAGATCTGACCCAAGCGGCGTGATCAGCGTCCCAGGTCTTCGACGGCATCAATCACCATGCTCGTTCCCACAGCGATGAGCAGGATGTCCGAGGCGACCCGCACGAATTCGTGACCAGCAGGGGGCATGGGCAGACGGATCAACACGTCTGCGGGCAGGGGGTAGCGTCTCAGATCGGCCGGCAAGGGCTGGCCGACGTGCCATTTCTTGGCTTGGCCGGGTGGCAGGCAGCCGTTGTTCTTTTTGGCCAGACCCGGAGGGCAGTAGCCAGCACGCATCTGTGCGCCGTAGTAGTCGCGGATGAACCGGCGGTCCCCATCGCTGAAGCGCAATTCGACCATGGCGCGGCGTTGTTCGAGTTCATGACGTTCGCGCCGTTCGTACTGTCGAGCATCATGCTCTTTATCACGGCGTTCAGTGTGGCGACGCTCGTGTTCCTTGTCGGGCTTGCCATGACCAGCCCATTCGGGCTTTTCAGCATGGGCCAAAGGCAAGAGCAAGAGGCCTGCAAGGGCCAGTGATGTGGCTTGAGCGAGGCTGCGCAGAGGCTTGTGCATGGGGTTCCCTTTCGGACATGGGCAAGACAACACCGTCTTGCGGTCGATTCTAGGAATGGTTTGGCCGGCAGAAGCTGTCTGGAAACACACCCTTACACCTGCGTGATGTGTCGCAGTCTGGCGCAGTGGCTCCAGAATGGCGCGTCAATGCACTGACGTTCTCAGGGCACAATACGGGTTCAAACAGGCCCCGATGGTGAAACTGGTAGACACATCGGACTTAAAATCCGCCGCTTCCTGAAAAGGGGCGTGCCGGTTCGATTCCGGCTCGGGGCACCAGGAGAGAACACCATGAACCACGACCACGCTGCGTTTGAAATCCATGTGCATGGTGACATTCCGATCAAGCCCGGGACCGATCCCAAAGTCTTGCAGGAAAGCCTGCGCCCGCTGTGGCATTACGCCGGTGCCCGTTCGTTGCGCGAGGGCAGTGTGAGCCTTTACGAAGAAGAACCGGGCCTTCAATTCGACAAAAACAACGATTGCCTTCGCATGTGCTGGACGGTGAGGGGCGACGATGACTTTCGCCAGGTGCTCGACGAGCTGTGCATGAACCTCAACGAAGTCTCTTCCGCAGGCGCCCAGATCGAAGTGACTTTCTACGACACCGAATTCGACGAAGAAGACGAAGCCCGTGGCGAGCAATCGCGTGACGACTTCGTCATGCTGTTCGTGGGACCCGACCCGGGGGCCATCATGCAGGCGCAGCGCGATTTGCTGGTGCACGACGTGGTGAACCTGATGGAGCGCCACTTTGACGGCAGCGAGCTGGGTGGCGTGATCAACGAGATCGACAAGCTGTTCAGCCAGCGCTTCAACAATCTGGTCAGCTCGCTGGATCTGGGCAAACCGCCTCGTGGCGGCAGTGGCGGCAACAGCGGCCATGGCGGCAACGGCCGGCGCCCGCGCCATTTGCACTGAGCCCCTGTCCTGCCTCAGGCGTGCAAGGCGTCTTTCCGGGTCTTTGCTGGTGAAACCGTACTTTGCCGATAGCCTCAACCCCGGCGTGCATCGCCGTGAACTGCTGGGTTGGGCGATGTACGACTTTGCCAATTCGGGCTACACCACCGTGGTCATCACGGCGGTGTTTGCCGCTTACTTTGTGGGTGGGGTGGCCGGCGGCGCGAGCTGGGCCACACTGGTCTGGACCATCGGGCTCAGCATTTCCTACGCGATCGTCATGCTGACCATGCCGGGCCTGGGCGCCTGGGCTGACCGGCATGCCGCCAAGAAGCGGCTGCTGTTGATGGTCACCTTGGGCTGCGTGGCTTCCACCGCAGCGCTGGCCTGGGTGCAGCCCGGGCAGGTGGCCCTTGGGCTGGTGCTGCTGGTGATCTCCAACACTTTTTATTCCTGGGGCGAGTCGCTGACCGCGGCGTTTTTGCCCGAATTGGCCCGGCCCGAAGCGATGGGCCGCGTGAGCGGCTGGGGCTGGGCTTTGGGTTACGTGGGCGGCATGCTCACGCTGGGCGTTTGCCTGGCCTACGTGCTGTCGGCGCAGGCGCGGCAGGAGAGCGCGGCGCAGTTTGTGCCGGTGACGATGTGGATCACGGCGGCCATCTACGGGCTGGCCGCCAGCGTGACGTTTGCATTGCTCAAAGAGCATGCCCGTCCGTCACTGGGCGAGGATCACCCTGCAGGCTATGCCGCCCACCTGCTGCGCATGCGCCAGGCCTGGCGCGACAGCGTGGCTTATGCCGATTTCCGCCAGCTGATGGCCTGCGCCGTGGCGTACCAGGCCGGTGTGGCGGTGGCGATCTCGCTGGCGGCCATCTACGCCGAACAGGTGGTGGGCTTTGCGCCGCAGGAGACCATGGTGCTGATCTTCGTGCTCAACATCGCGGCTTTTGTGGGGGCGTTTGTGTTCGGCCATGTGCAGGACCGGCTGGGCCACAAGCGGGCGCTGGGCTTGACGATCGCCGGCTGGATCGTGACCTGTATGCTGGCGGCGGCGTCGACCACCAAGGGCCTGTTCTGGGTGGCGGCGGCGGTGGCTGGCGTATTTTTGGGGTCGAGTCAGTCGGCTGGCCGCGCCATGGCGGGGCTGATGGTGCCGCCACAGCGGTTGGCCGAGTTTTTTGGTCTGTGGACCTTTGCCATTCGCCTGGCCAGCATCCTGGGGCCATTGAGCTATGGCCTCATCACCTGGGTCACCAGCGGCAACCATCGGCTGGCGATTGCTTCCACCGCCTTGCTGTTTGTACTGGGGCTGTGGCTGTTGCGCCCGGTGGATGTGGCACGGGGCATGGCGGCGGCGCTCAAAGCGACCCGTCAGTAGGAGGCCGCCCCTGCGGCCGAAGCATTCGCGCGCAGGGGCGTGCTCCTACAAGGGGATGACGGTGCGCTGGCAGCCCTGCGGCGGCAGATGCAGCCAGCGCTGCGCGGCGGCCTGCAGTCCGGCCAGATCGCCGGTGGTGAAGAGCTGAAGGCGTCCCGCAAGGGTCTGTGGTGCAGGGCCGGCATGCAGCAGGCCGCCGGCTTCGAGCAGGCGACGGGTCTGGCGGGCCACGGGCGCGCCGGTGGAGACCAGTTGTACGTCGGGCCCCAGCAATGCCTGCAGTTCTTCCTGCGCGAACACATAGTGCGTGCAGCCCAGCACCAGGGTGTCGATCTGCCCGGGGGCCTGACCAAAATCGCCCAGCGCCCGGGTGTAGCTGCGCAGCAGCCGGGTGACTTCGGCTGGCGCCCGGTCCTGGTGTGCGGGCAGGGTGGTTTGTTCGATGGCCAGTGCCAGGCCGTTGCAGGCGCAGACCTCAAATTCGGCTGAGCCTTGCAGGCTGGACAGCAGACGCTGGAATTTCTCGCTGGCCACTGTACCGCGCGTGGCCATCACGCCCACTCGCCCGGTGCGCGTGAGCTGGGCTGCGGGTTTGATGGCAGGCTCCACGCCAATCAGAGGCAAATGCGGGTGGTGGTGACGCAATTCCTGGATGGCCGCCGCCGTGGCGGTGTTGCAGGCCACCACCAGCGCCTTGATCCGGTGTTCGCGCACCAGGTGGTGGGCAATCGCCAGGCTGCGCTGGCGCACGAACAGGTCGGTCTTTTCCCCATAGGGCGCGTGGCCGTTGTCAGCCAGGTAGACAAAATGCTCGTGCGGCAGTTCGGCCAGCAGGGCCTGCAGCACGCTCAGGCCGCCAATGCCGCTGTCGAAAACGCCGATGGGCTGCTGTGCGCTCATGGTCGCTCCACCAAGAAAAAGGCCGCTTGCGCGGCCTTTTGTGCTTGGGTCATCAGCCTGCGGTGACCGAGATGCCCTTGAACTCGCCGCTGGCGATGCGCTTTTCCCACTCGGCCGGGCCGGTGATGTGGGCGCTGGTGCCGCCGGCGTCCACCGCCACGGTCACGGGCATGTCGACCACGTCGAATTCGTAAATGGCTTCCATGCCCAGGTCGGCAAAGCCCACCACCTTGGCGCCCTTGATGGCCTTGGACACCAGGTAAGCGGCGCCACCCACGGCCATGAGGTAGGCCGACTTGTGCTTTTTGATCGCCTCGATGGCGGTCGGGCCGCGTTCGGCCTTGCCCACCATGGCGATCAGGCCGGTCTGGGCCAGCATCATGTCAGTGAACTTGTCCATGCGGGTGGCGGTGGTCGGGCCGGCGGGGCCCACCACTTCGTCGCGCACCGGGTCGACCGGGCCGACGTAATAGATCACGCGGTTGGTGAAGTCCACCGGCAGCTTTTCGCCCTTGGCCAGCATGTCCTGGATGCGCTTGTGCGCAGCGTCGCGGCCGGTGAGCATCTTGCCGTTGAGCAGCAGGGTCTGGCCGGGTTTCCAGCTGGCCACTTCTTCCTTGGTCAGGGTGTTGAGGTCCACGCGCTTGCTGGTCTGGGTGTTGGGCTGCCAGTCGACCTTGGGCCACAGGTCGAGCGAAGGCGCGTCCAGATACACCGGGCCCGAGCCGTCCATCACGAAATGGGCGTGGCGGGTGGCCGCGCAGTTGGGGATCATGGCCACGGGCTTGGAGGCCGCGTGCGTGGGGTACATCTTGATCTTGACGTCCAGCACCGTGGTCAAGCCGCCGAGGCCCTGCGCGCCAATGCCCAGGGCGTTGACCTTTTCGTAGAGCTCCAGACGCAGTTCTTCAACCTGGTCGAGCTTCTCGCCGCGTGCGCTCTTGGCCTGCAGTTCGTACATGTTCAGGTCGTCCATCAGGCTTTCCTTGGCCAGCAGCACAGCCTTCTCGGCCGTGCCGCCGATGCCGATGCCCAGCATGCCCGGCGGGCACCAGCCGGCGCCCATGGTCGGCACGGTCTTGAGCACCCAGTCGACCAGGTTGTCGCTGGGGTTCATCATGACCATCTTGGATTTGTTTTCCGAGCCGCCACCTTTGGCCGCCACGGTAATGTCGACTTTGTCACCGGCCACGATCTCGGTGAAGATCACGGCGGGGGTGTTGTCCTTGGTGTTCTTGCGGGCGAAAAGCGGGTCGGCCACCACCGAGGCGCGCAGCGCGTTGTCGGGGTTCATGTAGCCACGGCGCACGCCTTCGTTGATGGCGTCTTCCAGGCTGCCGGTGAAGCCTTCCCAGCGCACATTCATGCCGACTTTCAGGAAGACGTTGACGATGCCAGTGTCCTGGCAGATCGGGCGGTGGCCCAGCGCGCTCATCTTGCTGTTGGTCAGGATCTGCGCCATCGCGTCCTTGGCGGCAGGGCTTTGCTCGCGCTCGTAGGCGCGGGCCAGGTGCTCGATGTAGTCGGCCGGGTGGTAGTAGCTGATGTACTGCAGGGCCCCTGCGATGGATTCAATCAGATCGTTTTGTCGGATGACGGTCATGGGAGGACTTTCAGGGAAAACGGGAAATCAGTGGTCTGACGGGACAGTGTGAGACATCAACCGGTCGGCCAGGGCAATGGCCAGTGCGCTGAACAGGAACGCGATGTGGATCACGGTTTGCCAGATCAGCACTTTTTCGTCGTAGTTGGCCGCGTTGATGAAGGTCTTGAGCAGGTGAATCGAGCTGATGCCGATGATGGCGGTGGCCAGCTTGACCTTGAGCACCGAGGCATTCACATGGCTGAGCCATTCGGGTTGGTCGGGATGGCCTTCCAGGTTCAGGCGCGAGACGAAGGTTTCGTAGCCGCCCACAATCACCATGATGAGCAGGTTAGAGATCATGACCACGTCGATCAGGCCCAGCACCACCAGCATGATCACGGTTTCATTGAGGGCGGTCAGGGGAGCGTCGCTTTTGTAGCCGATGCTGGTGATCAGGGTCTGCAGCGCATGCTGGTTGCCAAATGCGGCCTCGAGCAGGTGCACCAGCTCAACCCAAAAGTGAAACACGTATACCGCCTGGGCAGCAATCAGGCCCAGGTACAGCGGCAGTTGCAGCCAGCGGCTGGCAAAGATCAGATTGGGCAGGGGTTTGAGGGGTGAGGTCACGGAAGGTTTGGAGTCGGACATGGGGTTGGCATCAGGGTCTGCATGGCTGGCGCAGAACGAACCAATTCTAGTGGTTGTCTGTGTGCAGATACCCCGGACAGCATGCAAGCCAGATGTCAGTCAGTAGGTTGTAAGAGCCAAGGCAGACAGTCTCGCCCATTCAATTCGTCACGTTCAAGTCCAAGGAGACAAGACCCCATGAGCGCCAACGCCATCTACCAACCCAGCGAAGCCTTCGTCAAGAACGCACATGTCTCCGGCATGGCCGCCTACCAGGCGCTGTGCAAGGAAGCCGAGACCGATTACGAAGGCTACTGGGGCCGTCTGGCCAAGGAACTGATCACGTGGAAAAAGCCCTTCACCAAGGTGCTCAACGAATCGAACGCGCCGTTCTTCAAATGGTTTGAAGACGGCACACTCAACGTGTCCTATAACTGCCTGGACCGCAACATTGAAAAAGGCCTGGGCGACAAGACCGCGCTGATCTTCGAAGCCGATGGCGGCGAAGTGACCAAGGTCACCTACAGCCAGCTGCTGGCCAAGACCTGCCAGTACGCCAACGCGCTCAAGAGCCTGGGCGTGAAAAAGGGCGACCGTGTGATGATCTACATCGCCATGTCGATCGATGGCGTGGCCGCCATGCAGGCCTGCGCCCGCATCGGTGCCACCCACTCGGTGGTGTTTGGAGGCTTCTCGGCCCAGTCCCTGCGTGACCGCCTGGAAGACACTGGCGCCGTGGCCCTGATCACCGCCGACTGCCAGGTGCGCGGCGGCAAGCAGCTGGCCCTCAAATCCATCGTCGACGAAGCCATTGCCCTGGGCGGTTGCGACAAGCTCAAGCACGTGCTGGTGGTCAAGCGCGGCAACATGGACATCGCCATGACCGCCGGCCGCGACCTGTGGATGGCGGATGTGGCCGACAAGCAGCCCACCACCTGTGAACCCGAGTGGGTTGAGGCTGAGCACCCGCTGTTTTTGCTCTACACCTCTGGCTCTACCGGCAAACCCAAAGGCGTTCAGCACTCGTCGGGCGGCTACCTGTTGCACGCTGCCCTGACCACCAAGTGGACCTTTGACCTCAAGGACAACGACGTCTTCTGGTGCACCGCCGACATTGGCTGGGTGACCGGCCACACCTACATCACCTACGGCCCCTTGGCGCTGGGTGGCACCGAGATCGTGTTCGAAGGCGTGCCGACTTACCCGGATGCTGGCCGCTTCTGGAAGATGATCCAGGACCACAAGGTCTCGATCTTCTACACGGCCCCCACCGCCATCCGCTCGCTCATCAAGGCTGCCGAGTCCAACGACGCCGTGCACCCCAAGAGCTACAACCTGTCCAGCCTGCGCCTGCTGGGTTCGGTGGGTGAGCCGATCAACCCGGCCGCCTGGGAGTGGTATTACCAGCACGTGGGCGGCAGCCGTTGCCCGATCGTCGACACCTTCTGGCAGACCGAGACCGGCGGCCACATGATCACTCCGCTGCCCGGCGTGACGCCCATGGTGCCCGGTTCCTGCACACTGCCTTTCCCGGGCATCCAGGCCGCCATCGTGAGCGAAACCGGCGAAGACATGCCCAATGGCCAGGGCGGCATTCTGGTCGTCAAGAAGCCCTGGCCGTCCATGATCCGCACCATCTGGGGCGACCCCGAGCGTTTCAAGAAGTCCTACTACCCCGACGACTTCAAGGGCAAGTACTACCTGGCTGGCGACGGTGCCATCCGCGATGAGAAGACCGGTTACTTCACCATCACCGGCCGCATCGACGACGTGCTGAACGTGTCAGGCCACCGCATGGGCACGATGGAAATCGAATCGGCGCTGGTCAGCTGCACCGAGCTGGTGGCTGAAGCCGCTGTGGTGGGCCGCCCCGACGAGACCACCGGCGAAGCCATCTGCGCCTTCGTGGTGCTCAAGCGCCCACTGCCCACGGGCGACGAGGGCAAGGCGATTGCCAAGCAGCTGCGCGATCACATCGCCAAGGAAATCGGCCCGATCGCCAAGCCCAAGGACATCCGCTTCGGCGAGAACCTGCCCAAGACCCGTTCGGGCAAGATCATGCGCCGTCTGCTGCGTTCTCTGGCCAAGGGCGAGGAAATCACTCAGGACACCTCCACCCTGGAGAACCCGCACATCCTGAGCCAGCTGGGCCAGGCTTACTGATACGGTTTTCGCCTCGCTTTTCGGCCGCGGGGGCGGCCTCCTACAGCAAACGCTTTGTAGGAGGCCGCCCCCGCGGCCGAAAGCTTTTTACGAGCAAGCTCAGGACTTCATGCCCAGTCCCAGCCGTTCGATGGTGCGCTTTTCCTTCACGTAGCTGGCCAGGATGAAGTTGGTGTAGGCCTCGCTGTCCATGTAGATCACCGGCTGGTCGTATTTTTCGAATGCCGCAAGCACCGCGGGATCGCTCAGCGTTTTCTTGAAAGCGTCCTGCAGTTTGCGCACGATGGCCGGATCCATGCCGCGCGGGCCGCCGATGCCGAAGGGCGAGTCGGAGACCGTGTCGTAGCCCAGTTCGTTGAGCGTCGGTACTTTGGGCCAGCGCTTGGTGCGCTTGCTGCCGTAGGTGGCCAGCAGGCGCAGGGCGCCCGAGTCCACATGGGGCGCCCATCCGGTGGCGTCGCTGTGGGCGTTGATGTGGCCCCCCAGCAGGGCCTGCAGACCATCCGCGCTGCCCTTGAAAGGCACATGGGTGAGCTGGATGCCGGCTTTGCTGGCGAACTCTTCCACTGCCAGGTGTGGGGTGGTGCCATTGCCGGTGGAGCCGTAGCTGAATTTACCCGGGTTGGCTTTGGCATAGTCGACCAGGTCTTTCACCGTCTTGAAAGGCGAGTCGGCTTTCACCACGATGCCAAAGGTATAGCCCGTGAGGCAGGCAATGTAGGTGAAGTCCCGCAGCGGATCGAATTGCATCTTTTGCATGTGCGGCAGGCGAGCCACCCCAATGGTCAGTTGCGAGAGGGTGTAGCCATCGGGCGCGGCCTTGACCAGCTCGTTGGGTCCGAGCATGCCGCTGGCGCCGGGCTTGTTCTCGACGATGACCTGCTGGCCCAGCACCTTGGTGGCACTGTCGGCGAGGGCACGCATCACCATGTCGCTCGAGCCTGAAGCCGGCCAGGGGCAGATGAGCTTGATCGGGCGATTCGGAAAGTTCTGCGCTTGGGCCAGTGCAGGCAGGGCCAGGCTGGCGGCGGCGGCACTGCCGGCCTGAAGAAACTGTCGGCGGTGGAATTCGGTCATCGTGGGTCTCCTTGAATGTTTGTGCCGCCATTCAAGGCAAACTTGTGCCGACCGGCAAGAGGGACAACCCCCGGCGGAGGTCGCCTGTGGGACGCGCTCAATCGCCCAGCACGATCCCTTCTCGCCTGGGGTCGGCGCCGCCGAACCAGCCGGTGGCGGTCCGCTCGATGGCTTGAAGGCCGCTGGTCATCTCCATCTCGCGCACTTCGTGACCGCGGGCCTTCAGTGCTTCGGTCATGGCCAGGCCAAAGCGCCCAGATTCCAGAAGGGTGGGGCCATTCAACGAGCCGAAATTGGGCAGGCTGATGGCCTGTTGGGCATTGAGTCCACCGTGCAGCGTGCCAGCCAGCAGCTTGGCGGTGTAGTGGATGATCAGTGCCCCGCCCGGGCTGCCGCCGCTCATGAGCAGCTCGCCGCTGGCCTTGTCGAACACCAGCATGGGCGACATGGACGAACGCGGACGCTTGCCCGGCTCGACCCGGTTGGCGATCGGGCGGCCCTGCGCATCCGTTGCGGCGAAACTGAAATCGGTGAGCTGGTTGTTGAGCAGAAAGCCGCCGGGGCGTGCAGGATCGGTCGTGACCATGCGGCGCGCACCGAAAGCAGCTTCGATGGTGGTGGTCATGGCCACGGCGCGGCCGTGCGCATCGACCACGCTGATGTGGCTGGTGCCGTACTCGGGCTGCATCGGCATGGGCGCGAAAGAGGTCTTGGTACCGCCCGGCTGGCCGGGTGGCGCCACTTTCATGGATTGCGCGCCGATCAGTGTGCTGCGCAGGCGCAGGTAGTCGGGTGCCAGCAGGCTGCGCCAGTCGCCACCTGGTGCGCTGACGAAATCCGGGTCGGCTACAAACTGTGCGCGGTCCGCAAAGGCCAGGCGCGAAGCTTCGGTGTAGCGGTGGACAAAGTCGGGCGAGGGCAGTCCACCCGCCCATTCGGCACCTTGCGGTGTGGTGTGCCCAAGCAGGCCCAGGATCTGTCCAATGGCGATCTGGCCTGAAGACGGGGGTGGAAAACCGCAGATGCGGTAGGTGCGTGCCCGCGCCGTGTGGTCAAGACACAGTGCTTCTCGTTCGCGCGGCCGGTAGGTCTGCAGGTCGTCCAAGCTCAGGGCACCGGCCAGTGGCGGCTGGGCAGTGCGTGCCACGATGGCCTGCGCCACAGGACCTTCGTGCAAGGCGCGGCTGCCCTGCGCTGCAATGCGACGCAGCACATGGGCGTATTCGGGATTGCGCAACACATGTCCGACTGGCCAGGCCTGGCCCTTCGCGTCATAAAAGAAGCGGGCCGCCAGCGGGTCTTTTCTGAGGTGCGGGTCGTTCTGCAACAGCGTGTGCAGGCGCGGACTGACCTGAAAGCCCTGCTCGGCCAGGGTGATGGCCGGTGTGAACAGTTGCCCCCAGGGCAGCGTGCCGTGCTGGCGGTGCGCGGTTTCAAGCATGCGTACAGCGCCAGGTACGCCCACTGCACGGCCGCTGAGCACCGCTTCATCAAAAGGCAGGGGCTTGCCGTTTTCCAGAAACATGTCCGTGCGGGCGCCGGCCGGGGCGGTTTCGCGGCCATCGAAGGCTTGCACGCGGCGCCCGTCAAAGTGCAGCAAGAATGCCCCGCCACCAATTCCACTGGACTGCGGCTCCACCAGTCCCAGCACCAGTTGCACTGCGATGGCGGCGTCCAGTGCCGAGCCGCCGGCCCGCAGGAGTTGAAGTCCGGCATCGGTCGCCAGCGGGTTGGCGGCCGCCACCGCCTGCCGGCTGTAGGCCCAGCCTGGCTTGTCGGTATGGCCGCTGGCGGCCTCGGGCTGCTCGGGCACGCTGTAGCGCCAGGCACTGACGGGTGGCTGGCTGCTGCAGGCGGTCAGCAGCGCCAGGGTGAGCAGGCTCAGGGGCAGGAACTTGTTCATGTGTCCATGCTAGCGCTCCAAACGACAACAGGCCCCCAAGGGCCTGTCGCGTGGGTGGCGTGAAGTTCAGTTCACTTCGGTGCCAGGCGGATGGCGCCATCCAGGCGGATGACTTCGCCGTTGAGCATGTCGTTTTCGATGATGTGCTTGGCCAGCTTGGCGTAGTCTTGCGGGGTACCCAGGCGGCTGGGGAAGGGCACACCAGCGGCCAGCGCGTCCTGCACCTCCTGTGGCATGCCAAACAGCATGGGGGTGCCGAAGATACCGGGGGCAATGGTCATGTTGCGGATGCCGTTGCGCGCCAGGTCGCGGGCGATGGGCAGGGTCATGCCGACCACGCCCCCTTTGGAGGCGGCATAGGCGGCTTGCCCGATCTGTCCGTCGTAGGCGGCGACGCTGGCGGTGCTGATGAGCACACCACGCTCGCCGGTGGCTTCGGGTTCGTTCTTGCACATGGCTTGAGCCGCCAGGCGGATCATGTTGAAAGTGCCCACCAGGTTGACCATGATGGTCTTGGTGTAGACACCGAGGTTGTGGGCGCCGCTCTTGCCCACGGTCTTTTCGGCGGGGGCGATGCCCGCGCAGTTGATGAGGCCCATCAGCTTGCCCAGGGAGAGGGCTTTGGCGACCACGGCCTGGCCGTCGGTTTCGCTGCTGACATCGCACTTGACGAAGGCGCCACCGATCTCCTTGGCCACGGCTTCGCCTTTTTCAGCCTGCATGTCGGCGATCACCACCTTGCCGCCGTTGGCCGCCAGCATGCGCGCCGTGCCTTCGCCCAGGCCCGAAGCCCCGCCAGTCACGATGAAAACCTTGCCTTGAATGTCCATGTCTCGCTCCTGAGATGATTGACGTTAACGTAAACGTCAATTATGCACAACTGCTTACCTTTTGGCCACGCGGTGTAGTTCTCAGGGTGTATGGTCGGGGACGCTCAGCCTTCCTAGCATGCTGCAACGCCCACCAAGGGACAGGAGCAGAAGATGGAAATGCCGTTCAAGGATATGCCTGTGGCCGATCGGCTGGTGCGATCGGATCGGGACCGGCGCGCCCGCGAGTTGCTGGCCGAGGCTGGCATCATGGTCAATGGTGGACGTCCCTGGGACATGCGCATCCACCACCCGGACACGCTTGACCGAGTCCTCAGCCGGGGCAGTCTGGGTCTGGGCGAGAGTTACATGGACGGCTGGTGGGACAGTGAGCGCGTGGACGAGCTGATCTGCAGGGTCTTGCAGGCCCGGCTGGATCAGCAGGTGGGGCGGCCTGGCTGGTGGTGGGCCTTGTTGCGGGCCAGATTGACGAATCTGCAATCGCTCAACCGGGCCTGGCAAGTGGGGCGGGTGCATTACGACCTGGGCAACGAGCTCTACGCCGCCATGCTGGACCCGAGCATGGCCTACAGCTGCGGCTACTGGGCGCAGGCCACAGATCTGGCGCAGGCGCAGCAGGCCAAGCTGGAACTGGTCTGCCGCAAGCTCCAACTGTCGCCGGGCATGACGCTGCTGGACATCGGTTGCGGCTGGGGCAGCCTGATGTTGCACGCCGCGCGCCACCATGGTGTGCAGTGCGTCGGCTTGACGGTTTCGCGGGAACAGGCCGCCTGGGGCCAGGCGCACGCACAGGGCCTGCCGGTGCGCTTCGAGCTGATGGACTACCGCCAGTTCAACCCCGAGGGCAAGGTCCGCTTCGACCGCGTGGCCTCGATCGGCATGTTCGAGCATGTGGGCCGCAAGAATTACCGCGCGTATTTCGACATGGCGCACCGTTGCCTGAGCGATGAGGGGCTCTTTCTGCTGCACACCATTGGCAAGAACCAGTCGGGTGCCAGCACCGATCCTTGGATTGAGAAATACATTTTTCCGAACGGTGAATTGCCCTCGATGGCCGAGCTGGCGTTTTATGCCGAAGACTTTGTGGTGGAAGACTGGCACAACTTTGGCGCCGATTACGACCGCACGTTGATGGCCTGGCACGAGCGTTTTGAAGACGCCTGGCCCAGACTCAGCCAACGCTACGACGAGCGCTTTTACCGGATGTGGCGTTACTACCTGTTGTGTTGCGCTGGTACATTCAGGGCCCGTGACAACCAGCTGTGGCAAGTGGTGCTGTCACCGCGCGGTGTGCCAGGGGGCTACCGCCGTCCCTTGCTTTGAAAGACCTTCATGCCCTTGTTGTCCCGCGTGTTCATGGCCCTGGGGGCCGTATTTGCCGCGCTGTCGGTGGCCCTGTCGGCTGCGGCGGCGCATGTGCCGGCGCTGCAGCAGGCGGGCGCGTCGTTTGCGGCCGCACTGGAGCAACAGCAGTTTCATGCCTTGGGTCTGGTGCTGGTGGGACTGTTGCTGGACCGACGCGCCAGCCTCTGGCTGGCGGCATCGGGGGCGCTGATGCTGGTGGGCATGCTGCTGTTCTGTCTGAACATCCATGTCCGCATCCTCTGGGGCTGGGATGCGGCGCGCGCCCTGGTTCCTGCAGGCGGCAGCGCCTTCATCTTGGCCTGGCTGGCCTTGGCCGTGGGTGTGCTTTGGCCAGAGCGTTGATCAGTGGCGGATCAGGTGGTCAAAGGCGCTGAGCGCGGCCTTGGCGCCTTCGCCTGCGGCGATCACGATCTGCTTGTAGGGCACCGTGGTGCAATCACCGGCTGCGAACACCCCGGGCACATTGGTGTGGCCCTTGGCGTCCACCACAATCTCGCCGAACTTTGACAGCTCGACCGTGCCCTTGAGCCATTCGGTGTTGGGCACCAGACCGATCTGCACGAACACGCCGGCCAGTTCTACATGATGCTCGGTGCCGGTGGCGCGGTCCTTGTAGCGCAGGCCATTGACCTTGCTGCCGTCGCCGGTGATTTCGGTCGTCTGCGCATTCACATGGATGGTGACGTTGGGCAGGCTCTTGAGCTTGTCCACCAGCACGGCGTCGGCCTTGAGCTGGTCGGCAAATTCCACCAGCGTGACGTGCTCGACAATGCCGGCCAGGTCAATGGCGGCTTCGACGCCCGAGTTGCCGCCGCCAATGACGGCCGTGCGCTTGCCTTTGAACAGAGGGCCATCGCAGTGCGGGCAGTAGGCCACGCCCTTGTTTTTGTACTCGGCTTCGCCGGGCACGTTCACATTGCGCCAGCGGGCACCGGTGGAGAGGATCACGGTCTTGGCCTTGAGGGTGGCACCGTTCTCCATCTGCACCTGCACCAGACCGTCCGGGCCGGCAGGGATCAATTTGTCGGCCCGCTGCAGGTTCATGATGTCCACACCGTATTGACGCACCTGGGCCTCGAGCGCAGCGGCGAACTTGGGGCCGTCGGTTTCGAGCACCGAGATGTAGTTTTCGATCGCCATGGTGTCATTGACCTGACCACCGAAGCGCTCGGCGGCCACGCCCACGCGGATGCCCTTGCGGGCGGCGTACACGGCGGCAGCTGCGCCAGCGGGGCCACCGCCAACGATCAGCACTTCAAACGGATCCTTGGCATTGAGCTTGGCCGCATCGCGGCTGGCGGCGCCGGTGTCGAGTTTGGCCACGATCTCTTCCACGCTCATGCGGCCCGAGGCAAACACCTCGCCGTTCAGAAAGACCATGGGCACGGCCATGATCTGGCGCTCTTCCACTTCTTTCTGGAAAGCACCGCCTTCGATGACCGTGGTCTTGACCTTCGGGTTGAAGATGGCCATGAGCGACAGTGCCTGCACCACGTCCGGACAGTTGTGGCAGGTCAGGGACATGTAGACCTCGAAACTGAAGTCACCGTCGAGGGCCTTGATGCTGTCGATCACGTCCTGCTCCACCTTGGGCGGGTGGCCGCCGGTCCAGAGCAGGGCCAGCACCAGCGAAGTGAACTCGTGCCCCAGCGGCAGGCCGGCAAAGCGCACGCCTTGGGTTTCACCCTCGCGTGCCACCACGAAAGACGGTTTGCGAGCATCGTTGCCTGAGGTGTCGAGCGTGACCTTGTCCGACAGGCTGACGATGGTCTCCAGCAAGGCCTTCATGTCCGTGCCGGTTTCGCTGTCGTCGAGCGAAGCGATCAGGCGGATCGGCTGGCGCAGCAGGCCAAGGTATTGCTGAAGCTGGGTTTTGAGGCTGTCGTCGAGCATGGTGTTTCTCCTTCAGGGTGCAGTCGACCAGACCCATGCTTGTGGCACAGGCCGGAATTTCAGGGGGGGGAACCGTTGGGCAAAGCGCACGGCCGGATGACCATGCGCTGCACTCAACGCCCTGCAAAGCAGGGCTCTGAGCCACTGTAGGAGCGCGCCCCTGTGCGCGAAGTCCATCGGCCGCAGGGACGGCCTCCTACAGAAACCGGGAGCGGTTTAGATCTTGCCGACCAGGTCGATCGAGGGGGCCAGGGTCTTGGCGCCTTCTTTCCACTTGGCGGGGCACACTTGGCCGGGGTTGGCAGCGGTGTACTGGGCGGCCTTGAGCTTGCGCAGGGTTTCGGAGACGTCACGTGCGATCTCGTTGGAGTGCACTTCCATGGTCTTGATGATGCCATCGGGGTTGACGATGAAGGTGCCGCGCAGGGCCAGACCTTCTTCGGCGATGTGCACGCCAAAAGCGTTGGTCAGCTGGTGTGTCGGGTCGCCCACCAGGGGGAACTTGGCCTTGCCCACAGCGGGGGAGGTCTCGTGCCACACCTTGTGCGAGAAGTGGGTGTCGGTGGTCACGATGTAGACCTCGGCACCGGCTTTTTGGAATTCGGCGTAGTTGTCAGCGGCGTCTTCGATTTCGGTGGGGCAGTTGAAGGTGAAGGCGGCCGGCATGAAGATCAGCACGTTCCACTTGCCCTTGAGGCTTTGCTCGGTGACTTCGATGAACTTGCCGTTGTGGAAGGCCTGGGTCTTGAAAGGCTGGACTTGGGTGTTGATCAGGGACATGGTGATTTCCTCGTGGTTAAAAAGGTGGCGACTGCTTGAGTCGACGGGATGGAGTTTAAATCGGGTTTTACCTATTTTGTTGGTCGAACCGATTGACATTTCCAATCTTCAACATAGCCACGGGCAATTTCTGCCATTCCGGTTGCCTTGCCGTACCCCCAAACCTCATTTGGTCAGAATCAATTTCCCTTGTCGCGTCTGTTGCAACCGATACACCTCTCCCTGATGGCGGATGAACAGCGTGCTTTGGTCTTGCAGCAGGGTCTGGCTGTCCACGGTCCGGGGCATGCGGCCGGTGCCGGCCGTGCAGGCCGGCCCGGTGTCGTGGCTGCCCGGCAGGCGCGCGATTGTCCGGGCAGTCGAGTCGTCCTTCATGGTCGTGCGCCCTCTGTGACAAAGCCGATCCGACCCAGACCGGCGCGCTGCGCCGCCGTCATGGCCTGGGCCACGTGTTCGTAAGGCACTTTTTTATCACCCCGGATGTAGAGCTGGGGCTGCGGCTCGCGGGCGGCCTGCTCGCGCAGGCGCTCTTGCAGTGCATCGGCGGCCACGGCTTGTTTGCCCAGGAAGAACTGGCCCTGGGCATCCACCGAGAGCTGCAGGTTCTCGGGTGGCGTTTTGTCCCGGGTGCTGGTGGCACGGGGCAGTTCCACCTTGACGGCGTGCTGGATCACCGGCACGGTGATGATGAAGACGACCAGCAGCACCAGCATGACGTCCACCAGCGGTGTCATGTTGATCTCGCTCATCACCTCTTCGCTGTCCTCGCGGGTTTCAAAGGCCATGTTGTGCTCCGCTGTGGTGGATGCGGGCACCGGTCACGAAGTAGGCGTGCAGGTCGTGCGCAAAGCGGTTCAGGCGGGCGATGATGAATTTGTTGCCACGCACCAGGGCGTTATAGCCCAGCACTGCCGGGATGGCCACGGCCAGGCCCAGCGCGGTCATGATCAGCGTCTCGCCAATCGGGCCGGCCACGGCGTCGATGCCGGCGTTGCCGCTGGCGCCGATGCCCACCAGTGCGTGATAGATGCCCCAGACGGTGCCGAACAGGCCAACAAACGGTGCGGTGGAGCCGATCGAGGCCAGGACGGCCAGGCCGTTTTGCAGGCGGCTGGTGCTGTCGTCGATGCTGCTCTGCAGGCTGCGTGTGACCCAGTCGCTGATGTCCAGCCGGTCGTGCAGCTGCTTTTGTGCGGCCTGGTGGTGTTCGGTGGCTTCCTGGCCGACCTGGGCCAGGGTGTGGAACAGGTTGCCCGGGCGCTGGCCGAGCACCGCCAGGCCTTCGGCCAGGCTGGTGGCGTGCCAGAACTGCTCGCTGCCCAATGCGCTTTGTTTGTGGCGCCAGACCCCTTGCGCCTTGAGCACGATGACCACCCAGCTGATGACCGACATGGCCAGCAGGGCGATCAGGATCAGGCGGGTGACGGCATCACCCTGCGTCCAGATATTGGACAAACCGAAAGAAGAGGGCATGAAAAAGGCTCCTGTGAATGGGGGGAAGGGTCAATCGAGTACGAAGCGGATCGGAACGTTGAACCACATGGCTTCGGGCTGGCCCGCGCGCTTGCCGGGCACAAAGCGCCAGCGTTGCACGGTCTCCAGCGCGGCTTCGTCCAGACGCACGTAGCCACTGGAGGTCCGGATTTCGGCCTTTTCGGCGCGGCCCTCGGTGCTGATGAAAACGCGCACCAGCACCGTGCCCTGTTCGCCCATGCGGCGGCTCATGCGGGGGTAGATCGGTGGCGGGTTGTTGAGGTAATCGGCATCGCTGGATGGCAGCACCACGGCTGCGGCCGGTGCAGAGTGTGCGCGGCCTGTTGTCGCTGGGGCTGCAGCAACGCTGGGAGACGCAGGCGTCGCGCTGGTGCTGAGGAAGGATTCACTGGGCGAGGTGCTGGACGCGGGGACCAATGCTGTCGGCTGCGCGGCAGGATGCTGTGGAGGATGCTGTGCTGGCCGGGCCTCAGCAGGCCGGACTGGCGCCTGCAGGGGGGGCTCGGCCACCACACTGGCCAGGATGACTTGCTCGTGGATGCCCGACAGCATTGGAGTGGTCAGCCGATGGACGATCAGCCAGATCCCGCATGCATGGGCCAGCAGCACTGTCGCGCTGGTGCGCAGGATGGGGTTCATGTGCTGGCCCATTGGCGCAGAAGGTTGTGATAAACGCCGGTCAGTGCAATGGTCTCGGCGGTTTCGCCCAGCTGGGCGCGCAGTTTGAGCAGGTTCATGTCCAGGTCGAACAGCAGGCGGCGCTGCTCGTCGCTGCGCACCATGCTCTCGATCCAGAAAAACGAGGCCAGGCGCACACCGCGGGTGACCGGCGTGACCTCGTGCACGCTGGTGCCGGGGTAGAGCACTGCATCGCCCGCGGCCAACTTGACGCCACGGCTGCCGTAGGTGTCCTGCACGCACAGCTCGCCGCCGTCGTAGTCCTGCGGGTCGCTCAGGAACACGGTGCAGGAGATGTCGCTGCGCACCCATTCGCCGGTGCTGGCCGAATGCATCACCGCTCCGTCCACATGGGGACCGAAGGCATTGGTGTCGCCGCCGTAGCGGTTGAACAGCGGGTTGAAGATGCGCCGGGGCAGGGCGGCCGACAGGAAAAGGGGCTCGCGCTGCAGGGCTTGCCGCACCAGGCCCTGCAGCTGGCGCGAGGCCGGGGTGTCCTGCGCGAGCTGCTGGTTGCATTTGCGGGTGCGGGCCTGGCTGCCAGCACTGACCCGGCCATCGAGCCAGGGCGCGTCGTCGCCCAGCAGCTGGCGGGCCTGTGCGACCTCCTCGGCTGTCAGCAGTTGTTTCAGTTGCAGCAGCATCCGGGCTTTCCTCAGAACAGGGTTTTCAGGCTCAACTCGATGCGGCGGGGCGCGCCGGGCATGTAGAAGCCGCGGTACAGGCTGTCGGCGTAGAGCTTGTCGGTCAGGTTGGTGATGTTGAGTTTGAGCAGGGTGGCGTCGCTCACGGTGACCTCGGCCATGGCGTCCACCGTGGTGAAAGCGGGCGCCGTGATGTGGCGTGCACCTTCGGGGTTTTGTTCGCCACGGTAATTGAGGCCTGCACCGATACGCCACAGGGGATGCAGGCGCCAGGTGGTCCACAGGCTGGCGCTGTGCCTGGGCGTGAGCGCCGAACGGTCGCCTTGCACCTGGGCGCCCGTACCGTGGGTGCCCAGGGCCTGGTTACTCACGTCGATGCGGGCATCCGGTATCCAGGTGTGGTTGTAGAACACTTCCCACGTCGGCGTCATGCGGCCCGCAAAATTGAACTCCATGCCGGTGGCATGGCGCTTGCCGGACAGCAGCATCTGGCTGGATGCGCTGTCGGGGTCGGTGTTGCGTTCGTTGAATTTTTCCGAGTGGAAGAAGGCCACGCCGAGCAGGGCTTTTTTCTCGAACAGCTCGAACTTGCTGCCGATCTCGAGGTTGCGGCTTTGCTCGGGTGCGGTGTTGGCGGTGCGGGCGTTGTTGCTGCCTGCTGCAAAACTGCCCAGCGCGAACTGGTAGGTGTCGCCCGAGGTGTTGTAGGACGTTCCGTAGGACGTGTACCAGCTTGTCGTGTCGCTGGGTTGCCAGATGGCACCGATGCGTGGGCTCCAGAGTGTGTCCTCCCGGCTGTAGCTGTTGCCGCTCGTGTCGGCGTATTGCGCAGAGAAACGGTCCATGCGCACCCCGCCAACAAGCTTGAACCCGTGCGTGAGGCTCATGGTGTCCTGGGCGTAAAGACCGAAGTTGCGTGCACGGAAGTGGTTCAGGGGAATCTGGCGTGTGTCGATGATCGACAGGCCGTCATTGGGGCTGCCAACCGTGGTGCCCAGCGTTGCATAGCTGGGCAGTCCAGCGGTGGCGTTGTTGTTGCGCAGGGCTTTTTCGTCGCTGAAGTCCACGCCGGCGATCAGGCTGTGTTGGTGGCCCAGGGCTTCAAAGGCCGTGGTGTAGTCGCTCTGGACTTGCGTCAGATCGCTCTGGGCCCGGCGAGCCTTGGCGGTGCGGGTGAGTGGCGTGTTGCTGCCCAGATCCGACAGGGTGAAGGTGCCGCCAAAGCGGATCGCACTGGCCAGCAGGTCGCGTTCGTAATGGCCTTGACGCACGGTGGTCTTGAGCTCGCTGTCCTGATCAAAGCGGTGTTTGTGGGTCAAGGTGCCGTAGCTGCTTTCGGTGCGCAGGTAGTCGCTGGCCAGACCGTAGTAGTTTCTGGCCGACAGGGTGGGCACCAGCGTGCCAATAGATCCCGTCGCGCTGGTGATGGCGCTGCCGGTGTTGATCAGCCAGGGGTGGTTGTAGAGCGGGCGGCCGTTCGTTTCGAGGTGGTACAGGCCCACTGCGTACTCGTCGCGTTCGCCAATGCCCCAGCGGTAGGTGCCGGCCACGCCTTTCTTGTCCACCTTGGCGCCCCAGTTGTCGGCCTGGTGGTCCATCACGTTCAGGCGCACGGCCGAGCTCTCGCCGGTTGGCTTGTTGAAGTCGCCGGTGACGCGGCGCATGTTGCCGCTGCCTGCGGTGACATTGACCTCGTTCTGGTCCATCAGGAAGGGCTGTTTGTTGACCTGGTTGACCACACCGCCGGTGGAGCCCTTGCCAAACAGCATCGAAGCCGAGCCCTTGAGCACTTCCACACGGTCGAGGTTGAAGGTGTCGCGCTCGATCAACGGCGCGTCGCGCAGGCCGTCTACATGGATGTCTCCGGCCTGGCCGAGGGAGAAACCGCGCATGCGCACGTCTTCTTCACCGGTCTCGCCCGCCATGAAGGTCACGCCTGCGGTGGTCTTGAGGACTTCGCGGAAGTCGTCCAGGTTGCGGTCGTCCAGGAGCTTTTCGGTCATGACCGTCACGGTTTGCGGAATGTCCTTGAGCGCCTGCTGGCCTTTGGCAATGCCGGTCTGCTTCACCAGCAGGCTTTCCTTGGCCGCGGTGGGCGATTCGGCTGTGTCGTGAACGGTCACGGTTCTGAGGGTTTTTTCAGGTGCTTCCGCAGCGAGGACCTGTGTGGTTGCGCTGAGCGAACCGGCCAGCATCATGGCGGCCAGGGGCAGCAACTTGTTATGGGGGGTGTGAACGGTCATGGGGTCGATAGCCTGAAAAGTGCTGTTGCAGCAAAACGAAGACAACGGCTGGCTATCACCCCAGTGCCGCGAGGCAGGGCGAATGGCTTGCTGGGAAAAGTAAAGGTGTGGCAGACCGCGGGGCCCGCCTCACCAGAAGGCTTTACTTGAAGCCTACGCGGTCAAGCATCTGCTGGACCTTGATCTGGTTCATGCCCACGGCGCTGATCGGGATCAGTTCGCTCTTGAAGCTGCCGCCGGTCATGGCCTTGAGGGCCGGATTGTCAAAGCTCACCCCTTTGGCGGCGGGCCACTCGTTGTTGCCGTTGGCAAAGTGGTTTTGAGCCGAGGGGCTGGCCAGGTATTCGAGGAACTTGACGGCGTTGTCCACGTTCTTGGCGTTTTTGGCCACAGCACCACCGGCAATGTTCACATGCGTGCCCCAGCTGGACTGGTTGGGGAAGACCACGCCGATCTTCTCGGTCACAGCACGGTCGGCCGGGTTGGTGGAACGCATCAGGCGCGCCAGGTAATAGGTGTTGGTCAGCGCCACGCCACATTCGCCGGCAGCCACCGCCTTGATCTGGTCGGTGTCGCCACCTTTGGGGCTGCGCGCCATGTTATCCACCAAGCCCTTGAGCCAGGTTTCGGTTTTTTGTGGGCCCAGATGCTCGGTCATGGCGCCGAACAGGCTCAGGTTGTAGGGGTGTGAGCCCGAGCGGATGCACAGCTGGCCCTTGTATTTGGGATCGGCGAGCTTTTCGTAGCTGTCGAAATCGGCCTTGCTGTACTTGATCTTGTCGAACACGACCACACGTGCACGGGTGGACAGGCCAAACCAGGAGGTGCCGCCGTTATCCAACGGCTTGGCGCGCAGGTTCGCTGGAATGGCGTCTTCCAGTACCTTGGACTTGACCGGCAGGAACAGGCCATCCACTTCGGCGCGCCACAGACGCGAGGCATCCACGAGCAGGATCACGTCGGCGGGGGAGGCGGCGCCTTCGGCTTTGAGGCGAGCGAGAATACCGGCATCGTCTGCGTCCACGCGGTTGATTTTGATGCCCGTGGCCTTGGTGAAGTCGCTGTAGAGCGCTTCGTCGGTCGGGTAATGGCGGGCCGAATAGATGTTCAGGACCTTGTCTTCGGCCATGGCGGAAGTGGTCAGGGTCAGAGCAGCGATCAGTGCGAAGAGTGGTTGGCGGTTCATGTGGCGACGCGTGACGGGTTTCAACGGGTTGGAAGTATAAACTAAATGCGAATCATTATCAATAACATTGCCGGACCACTGGTTTTGACTGTGCTCAGCCTGTTTCTGGTGGCGTGTGGATCGGCGCCTGTAGCGCCCTCCGTATCCGATGTGGCACAGCCCGACAAAGCGGCTGCTCCCGAACGCCGTGCTGCACGCATCGGTCTGGCTTTGGGGGGCGGTGCGGCGCGTGGTTTCGCCCATGTGGGCGTGATTCAGGTGCTCGAAGAAGCCGGGCTTCATCCGCAGTTGGTGACCGGGACTTCTGCCGGTAGCCTTGTGGCGGCTTTGTATGCCAGCGGCAAAACCAGCCAGGAGTTGCGCCGCGTGGCGGAAACGATGGAAGAAGCCGAAATCACCGATTGGATGATGCCGATCCTCAACCGCGGCGCCTTGCGCGGTGAGGCGTTGGCCAAATACGTCAACACCCAGGTGGGTGGCAAGGCCATCGAACAGATGAAGATCCCGCTGGGCATTGTGGCCACGGACCTGCGCACAGGCGAGGCGGTCACCTTCCGGCGCGGCAACACCGGCTCTGCCGTGCGTGCATCCAGCGCTGTGCCAGCCGTGTTCCAGCCGGTGCGCATTGGGGAGCGCGAATACGTGGACGGGGGGCTCGTCTCGCCGGTGCCCGTCAAGCAGGCGCGCGAGATGGGCGCCAATTTCGTGATTGCGGTGGACATTTCCAGCGACCCGGAGGGCAACCCGGCCGGCGACACCTTCCAGATCCTGATGCAGACCTTTGCCATCATGGGCAAGAGCATCAACACATTGGCTCTGCGCGAGGCCGAGTTTGTGGTGCGCCCGTCTCTGTCCGGCGTCAAGAGTGCCGACTTTGGCGCACGTCGCCGCTCGATCGAGGCGGGCCGCAGCGTGATGCTGGCCATGCTGCCGCAGCTCAAAAGCCGGATTGCCGCATTTGAGCGCGGCGAGTGAGTGATGGCTGGACGTGTCTTCTTTCTCTTTGGCAGGAGCGGCCTCATGCCTCTGCCGGCGCAGCGCGCGGACACAAAAAAAGAGGGCTGATCTTGCGATCAGCCCTTCAAGGGATCCCTGAATCTCTGCGATGTCGAAAGGATCCGAGGAGACAACTCGAAACTGGGGTCTCTCAGGCCTTTTTCAAGGCCTGTCGGAAATCAGCGCTTCTTGCTGGACTTGGCAGCAGGTGCGGCGGCCGTGACGTTCTGAGCCATGGCGTTGAAGTTGGATTCAGCCAGGTCAGAAGCCTGTTTGACCGCTTTCTGCACGGACTCGAAAGCGTTGTTGGCAGCAGCCACGGCGCCCTTCATCATGGCCACGGCGGACTCGGAACCGGCCGGGGCATTGGAAGTGGCGGTGTCGAGCAGGCTGGCGAACTGCTTCTGTGCCAGGGCGGCCTGTGCTTCGAAGGCCTTGGTGAAGTCGCCACCGGTGCCGGAAGCGATGTCGTAGAGCTGACGGCTGTAGACGGCGGCTTTTTCGGCCAGGGGCTGGAACAGGTTGGCCTGCAGGGCCAGCAGTTCCTGGGCGTCTTTCACGCTCAGGGCGGATTGGGTGTTCTGGGCAGACTCGCTCAAAGCGGCCTTGGCAGCGGTCATGTTCAGCTCAACGAGCTTTTCCACACCTTCAAAGGCCTTGGCGGTCAGACCGAACAGGGTCTCGACGTTGGCTTTGTGCGAAGCAACGATTTGTTCAGCGGTCATCATGAAAATCTCCAATTTGAAAGTTCAGGGTGGACTGCGCTGAAACTGACCCTTGGGCCGATACAGCATGTTGCAGTGCAGCATGACTTGAAGTATGCGGGTTATCCCATGGCCTTGCAAGAGGTTTTGCCGCTTCAGGCATCTGTTTAGAGAGCATTTTCTAGAATTGGCAGATTGCTATGCACGC